>JACCDP011476738.1_pt1 | contig 38285 bp, 29 predicted proteins | sample 7445841 | NCBI WGS metagenome assembly JACCDP01 (sample SAMN15323441, study PRJNA562643) | freshwater metagenome | isolation source: river surface water | place: USA:Blue River Watershed | collected 2017-08-17 | reverse complement strand
TTGGGTGGTATTAAGGATGAAGAAGATGGTTTGAATAAAGATTTGATACGATTAAATGGAAAGATTGTAAAATTAAATTCCGATTTAGTTGGTATTGATGAATTAGAAAAACGTAAAAAAATTCTTATCGATAAGGAAACTGAAATCTTAAATACAAAAACTACCATACAAGAAAGAATTTCCAAATTAGAAGAATTACAACTACAATTAGAGGAAATTATTGATGGATTTGATGAGGAAGATTTAGAAGATAAGATTGGAGTATTAAAACTTGCTAGAAGAGATTTTAATACTGCAACACATGAATTAGAAAAATTAGATATAAAATTAGATTCATTAACAGATAAAAAACAACATTTAGATTCTCACAAATATAACGAAAATTGTGATATTTGTATGGAAAACTCTAAAAGTATTTTAGAATCTAAAAAAGATGTTCAAGAGAGTTTAGCAAACCTTTTTGAAGAGATTAGTCAAGTAACACATACACATGATATTACTGAAATCAAAATTAACGAATTAACTCCATACGAAACTGATTGGAATAATTTAGTTCAAACTAAAGAAAAAGAGGGTAAAGTTGATAGAGAAATTTCAACTCTAATAAACAAACTTTCAGCATCAGAAACCGAAGAAGTTCGTATTCAAACACAAATCGCTGAGCAAATTAAACTTATTGAGGAGTATCATCAAAATGAAGAACAAATCAAAAAGAATGGTGAAATCAGAGAAGAAATCAAAGGTAAACGTGATTTATTAGAAGAGGTTAAGAAAAACTTTACAAAGACTAACAAACAACTTTTAGATTTAAATGGTAAGGTTTCATCTCTTAAATCACAAAAAGAAACTCTTGAAGCAAAGATTAGTGAGATTAAAGAATTAGAAGAACAATCCAAATTATATGAGTATTATTTGAACTCTTTGAGTAAAGATGGTGTTTCTTATGAATTGATTGAAAAAGCATTACCTATGATTGAAGGTGAGGTAAATAACATCCTTGCACAGATTGTTGAGTTTGGAATGCAATTAGAGATGGATGGTAAAAACATCAATGCTTACCTTGTTTATGGTGATAATAAGTGGTCTTTGGAGATGTGTAGTGGTATGGAAAGATTTATATCAGGTCTTGCAATTAGAGTTGCTTTAATCAACGTATGTAACTTACCTCGTCCAAACTTCTTAGTAATCGATGAAGGGTTCGGTACACTAGATAGTGAAAATTTACAATCTTTATTTATGTTATTCACTTACTTAAAGACACAATTCGATTTCGTTATGATTATATCACACATCGATTCTATGAGAGATGTAGTAGATGGTTTAATCGAAATTAAAAAAGTAGAAGGATTTAGTCATGTGAAGTTTTAACCTTCAAAACATTCTTAGGAAGAGTTATTCTTTGCATAATTAAAGATTCTACTAATCCGCTTAATTTATACCCACGTTCTTTACAATATTGTTGTAGAAGTTCGTGGGTTTCTTTTTTTATTTGTATTGTAGTGTATTTATTCATTTCTATGGATTTCTATGGATTTTACAATAAGTATTAAAAACAGTTATATTTATACCTGCATAGGAGAAATATAATGGCAATAATCAAATCATATTCACCACTACAAAATTTATCGAATTACGGAACGTTTATCATAGACCAAAATCCTAATTCTGATTATTTTCGTATTACGGAATTTAATGAAACTTTTACAGGTGGTAAAAACGGATTCTTAATTGAGGGTTCTGAGCATTTAAAAGAAACAACTGAAATAAAAATTGAGATTTTAGATGTAGATGGTAATCCTATTTACTATGAACCGGGTAATGGTGTGCCGGAATATTATGAGGGTATATCTAAATTGATTTCTGTCCACGTTTATGAGGACACACCGATTGGGATAGGTAAGATTACCATTTTAGGAGAATTGAAGACTTATGAGGATGCTAGCGGGGTTATTCGTGATATTCCAGTGGAATGGAAAGGTACATATAATGTAAAGTGGGAAAAGACCTTCCAAATCAACAAAAATATAACAAACGAAACTCGTGTAAGATTTTATAGAAGACCAGCGATTACGATAGATGAAATTGTAAAACCAATCTATAATGTAACAACTCCATTCATAACACAAAGTGGTTCAGTAGATGGTATTTCCGAAATTCCTATTGCAGGTACTAATTTAAGTAGATGGACTGCAGGAACTTTGTATAAATTGAAAAGAGTTAGTGGTGCAGGATGGACATCATCGATTGATGAAAATACAATTGAATTACCGGAAATCGGATATTCTGCTAAAGTTTTAGAGGTTTTAAATACTGATGAGATTTTGGTTGATACTCCATATACAATCAATAATGTTGTAACAAATTTTTCAGATAGTTCATATACTTCATCATTTGAATACTTAGATGGCCAAACGTTTGAAGAATCTGCTTTAACTGGTTCATTTGCTAAAATCAACATTTCAAATCTTAAAACATTTGTTGGTGATGTTGCTAGAGTAAAAATATTTCGTAAATCACGTAACGATGTTGGTGATTATGTTTTAGTACAAGAAACAAAATTAGAATCTACTGAATTATTACGAGATTTAACTGCAACTGGTCAGACCGATATATCGTATGGTAATTTTACACAAACTATATTGGATACTTATTGGACTGGTTCTGCTAATTTACAACCAACAATAAACTTAGATAAATTATACGCATCGGTAAAACCTGTAAACGGACAAAGTGGGGTACAATCTTTATATACAACTGAATCTATTTCTATTTCAAAAGATGTAGAATACACACTTACATTTAAGACGTTGTATAGTGGTTCGGTTGATAATTCTAAAACTTTACGTGCATATTTGAGTTCATCAAATTACACACAAGAGTTTTTAACATTATCAGGTTCTGCAATATATCAAACAAAACAAGATATATCTCAAAATATCATTGCTATACCAACATCTTCGTTAGCAGATGCTAAATTAGTATTTGAGTTTAATGGTAGTGGATGGCACATATCGAACGTTAGTTTGAAAAACGCACAAGAAACATCATTTTCACCTGATGAATTTACGATAGTACAGGATGTTGCTAAAAATGTAGCTAGTGAAACTTTTGATTTTCGTTTTGAATTTTATGATATAAATAACAATTATATACCAGTAGATGTATTTGCTTCAAAAGCATTTACAGGTGGTAATAACTTTATAAGTAGTGCTAAATTACTAACTTTTGATAGTGATAGAAATTCATTCCGGTTTACAACTGGTTCAATTGGAAATCCTACATTTCAAACAATTGGATTTACTGTTTCAAGACAAAATTTAGTTGGTTCGGTTACATATGGCCGTTCAGTATTTGATTTGACCGGTAGTTACATAGACCCAATTGTATATACTGGTGTAGGTGCTGTGTATCCCGGTGAACCAACAAATCCATCTGATAATGGATTTATAGCACATATTGATGAATTCACCGGTAGTCTTCAAAATATTATTGTAGGTTCAATTACTTACACTGCATCTTGTGATGGATTACATCAACATGAAACAGTTTATAGATTAGAAGATGGTGATAACGCACCTGGCCTTTTTGCATCATCAACTGCAAACCAATTTATATATAAGGCAACCGATTTAACATTAAATCCATCAAACCAAATAATAACGTTTGATGTTCGTAGAAAAAATTTAGGTGTTAGTGGAACAACCATAACAATAAATTCAGGTAGTCAATTTGGTATTGCATCACCTTTAACATTATTATCAGATGACCCAACTACTGCTGTAGCAAGTTATTATTTATCGGGTTCTACATTTAATTACACATCTGGTTCTGCAACTTATTTTTTCAGTGCATCTGATGGGTATGGTATTGATTATCATGATACAATTAAGATTACACCAATCAAAATATTAGATGGATTATCTGTAACTCTTACAAACGAAAACGCAACTCTTCCTGCTAAATCGACTGGATTTGTTGAAAGTGGTTCGTTTGTATTGACAAGTGGTTCGGTAAGTGTAAAGGTTGGAGGTGAAGATATAACAAGACAAGAAGGTTTATCTACAAATAATCGTTTTGATATTATTTCTGCAACCGAAACAAATGTTGTTGCAAATGATACAACTCCAGATGATGCAACGTATGGTATTACATCTTTAACAAAAGATAGTGGTTCATTATCATTATTAGTAAGATATAAAGATGGTGCAGGCGATACAACCGATGTAACAAAAATTGTAACATATACAAAAGCAAAAAGACCTGCTCCGATTGTGGTTGCTCTTTTATCAAATGATGCCCAATCAATCACAAAATCAAATACAGGTACATATGGAACACCATCTACATTTACAACATCGGTGAATGAAGGAGGTTCTAACTATTCATATTCATCGGGTGGAGCAGTAAATACTTATTATGTTTCTGCAATTACTGGTGGTTCTAATTCAAGTGGAACAATTACACCAACAACACCAACTACTGATGCTGGAACAACAGTTTCTTTAACAATAACATATGTGAATTCCGAAGGTACATCTGGTACAATTACAAAAGTTCATAGAGTTAGTGTAACGATTGATGGTAGTGATGGAACTGATGGTACAAATGGAACTGATGGAACTGATGGGGCAGATGGTGCAGATGGACCCGGGGTTGTATTTAGAGGCCCATGGAGTTCTACTACAACTTATTATGATACTGATGATTATCCAACTCGTAGAGATGCTGTTTTATATAGTGGAACTTATTACGCAACAAAACCAAACGCAACTACAAACTTAAATAAACAACCAGATACTCAAACTGCGTTTTGGGAATCATTAGGAACTGATTCTTATTTTGTAGCAGCTGAAATTGCTATATTTAGAGAATCTTATGTTAAGGAAACCATAAACGTTGGAACAAACACATCAGGTAATGCTAATATTACTATTGCGGGTGGTTCAACATCTCCATACATTTCAATTGGACAATCAACTAAGGGATATAACCAAACTGGTGCGTGGATTGGTAGTGATGGAACGAGTGGAAAACTTTCTCTAAAAAGTGCATCAAACTCATTATTGTGGGATGGAACAAATCTTTCAATTACAGGTGGTGGAACATTTAGTGGTAATTTATCTGCAGCAGGTGGAACATTTGCTGGTAAGATTACTGCAGGTGGAATGAGTTTGGGAAATGATGTAAATGGTACATCTGATGGTATTTACATTGATTCAAATGATTATTGGTATTCAGATGGTACATTTAGTTTAGGAAATGGAAATGTAACTTGGAATGGTTCTGCATTAAATATAAGTGGTGGTGGTACATTCACTGGTGAACTTAATGGTGGTACGATTAACATAGGTGGAAATGATTCTACAAGTTTTCACGTAGATTCTGCCGGCCGAATGTGGTTGGGTGCAGGAAATAGTGCGTTTGATGATGCTCCTTTCAGAGTCACATCAGGTGGTGCAGTAACAGCTACAAATTTAACATTGACAGGTGGTAGTTTAACAATTGGAAGTGGTGGAACGTATGCAAATATAAGTTCAGCAGGTAAATTAACTGCAGCTAATGTGGATGTATCTGGTCGTATTACTGCTACCGAAGGATTTATCGGAGATTGGGTACTAACTGGACCAAACTTATATGCAGCAGTAGGAACTAAAAAATTACAACTAGCAGCAGGAAGACCTGCTATGGAATTATATGATGGTGCCTCGGTAGTTGTTGATGTCAATGCAAACACAACTCTTTCAGATAAATCGGCTGGGAGTATTAATCCATCACCAACAGCAATTAGTAATTATAATGTTCCCGCGAATTATGCAACATATGATAATCACTCGGGTACTACATATTCTTACACAAATTCGAATATTAATTTAGGGATTGATACTTCTACGTTTACAGTTCCAAGTGGAGATGCGTTAATTGGTAAAACTTGTACGATTTCGGCAGTAGTATCTGGTGGTAGTAATCAATTTGCTGCTAGTGGGGATGATTCTCATGCAAAATATTTAGTTCGTATGGATTGGATATTTTCATATGGATTTAAATTAGTTACACCATCGGGAACACAATACGTTCTTCAACCTGCTGATTATAGTGAAACTGTATATACAATATCTACATATACTTTGAATGCTTCGTATGGAACATTCACTATAAGTACATCAGTTACATTAGAGGCCGGAACGTATTACATAACACCTGTATTACAAGATATATACGCTGCAGCTATATTAGATTCACCAAATTTACCTGGCCCTGCTGAATTTAGTGTTTATATGAGAACTCCATTGTTGAGTTCAATTGCAGCTGCAGTTCCAGTATCGAAAACTGAATTATGTGCCGGAGGATTCCAAGTTGTATATAGTAATACAAGATATTTAGAAGTTAAACGTGCTAATGAAACGGATTTTGTAAAAATAGGTGGAGGATTAACAGTTACGGGTGATGTAACTGCAAATACGTCTTCTGATATAAAATTGAAAGAAAATTTAATAAAAATAGAAAATCCAATTGAAAAAATATCTTTAATAAATGGATATACTTACGATTGGAAAGAAGGTTTTGAAGATATACATACAAACACCGGAAATGATATAGGTGTAATAGCACAAGAAATTGAAATGGTATTACCACAATTAGTATCAACTCGTGATAATGGTTATAAAGCAGTTAGATATGATAAAATTGTTGCATTATTAATTGAGGGTATAAAAGATTTGACAAGTAAAACAGAAAAGTTGGAAACTGAAATTAAAAAATTAAAAGAAGGTAAGTAATGGCTTTACAAAGTAGTGGTGCGATTAAAATGTCTGAAATTAAAGCAGCATTAAGTTCGGATTCAAATTCATTAAGACAATATAATGTTATAGCTAAAGCAGCAACAGGTCTTAGTAAATTTGATATACCAGATGTTATGTCTGAATTTTATTCATACTCAGGTGCACCGACTCCCACACCATCACCAACTCCAACTCCAACCTATATTGCACCGACTCCCACTCCAACACCAAATTATATTGCACCAACTCCAACACCTACATCACCGGAAACGGAAATAGATGTAACAATTTCTGCATCCGATGCACAAGGTGCATGTGATGGTGGTGATTATGGAGTTGTAACTATTATAGTTTATGGAACTACACTATGCGATGCAACATCAATAAAATCACTTCCATCAAGTATAACAAGTGATTTACCAGTTAGTGCATATTTTTATGCTGCACAAACAATTGATGGGACACGTTATACTCGTAGATTTAGAAGAGCTGGGTCTGGAACAATATCGGCAAATACTCAAGGTTCATGTGAAGTATGTACGGTCACACCAACACCTACACCTAGTCCAACACCTACACCTAGTCCAACACCTACACCATCACCTACGCCTACACCGAGTGTAGTATATACTTATGCTGGTAGAATCCATGATTCTCAACCAAGTGGATATTTAGCATGTAGTAATAGTGGAACTAATATTACTGTGTATGGAAATAATTCAACGTTTTGTTCATCTACGTTGTATACGAGTGATTCATTTACAAGTTTGGGTACAAATACGTTTTGGTTATCATTTGAAGGTAATTATGTACAAATATTTCATATGTCTGGTAATACTGCTACAAGAAGTCAATCATGTCAAGCATGTGATAACGTAGCACCAACTCCAAACTATGTTGCTCCTACTCCAAACTATGTAGCACCAACACCTGAGTATATCGCACCTACACCAGAGTACATTGCACCAACTCCCACACCATCACCAACTCCAGCTGTGACAGGTTGGAATTATTCAATTGGAATTGCGACAGGTGACCCAGGTAGTGGTGGATTTGCATGCCAAAATGCTCAGTATGGTAGTTACTATGGGGTGGTTTATTCAAATCAATGGTCTGAATTGATTGGTGGTAGATATTATTATAACAATGATGGGTCGTTATTTACTGATAGTGGAACATTTTCAGATGGATTGACTTATGGTTATTTTGATGGTGGTCAATTCCAAGCCGGAGGAGCATGCGATATTTTATAATATATGAATAGATTAATTACATTTGGAGATAGTTGGACTGCAGGTCATGGAGTCGAAACTGATATACAGTATAAAGAAATTATATCACCAAATTTATTTATTGATTATCTTAGATTGATGAATGGTTGGCCTAGATATTTAGCAAATAAATTTGATATACCATTTATAAATTTAGGATTTTGTAATAAATCAAATAATGAAATATACGAAGATATTGTTAAATGGAAACATTTATTAAATAAGGATGATTTAATTATAGTAATGCTATCATATCCATATAGAAAATATGGAAATCCAATTGTAGATGTTGGTAATATTACAAATGAATTAAATGGTTATAATTATTTTATTTTAAATTCATTTTTTCCAACATTTTCAAATGTAGATAGTTCTGAATTAGATGTTAGTAGATTTTTAAATATTGATGGTTGTGTTAGTGATGTATTGATAAAATGGGAAACTGAAAATGATAAAAGTTGTTGGGAATATGAATTTAGAAAAGTAAACAATGAAAATACATTTTTAGGAGGAGATTATCACCCAAATACAATAGGTTATAAATTAATTGCAGATGATATATACACTAGAATAAAAAATTATAATTCACATAGATTATTAACAATACCAATTGCAGCACCGGTTGAAATATTTAGATTTCAAACTTCGTTATTTGAATTTTTTCAAAAAAGAGTTTATGGTAACGATTCATATATGAATTCTATTATTATAATGTTAGATAGAAATCAACATAATAATGTATTTAAAAATACTCCATGGGTCATCGACATCAAACATAAATTATTACCAGGTATTCACGCTGAAATATCTAATGATAAAACACATCCACATTATAATTCTATAAATGTATTTTATCCATTAAAATATATAATAGATACACTACCAGATGATAAAATTTTATGTATAACTGATTGTGATGTTGTTCCATTAAAAGTTTACGATGGGATATTACCAAATGATGATGAAGTTATTACATGTGATATATATGAAAATTGGCATATGCATATTAAAGACCCATCCAAAAATAATTTTTACAAAATTGAAAAATACTTAGAGCATAATGATTATTCTTATATGGATGGAGGATTTGTTCCAATTATTATAAATGTAAGAACAATGAAAAAAATCTTAAAAGATGTCATTCAAATTTCAGAAAAACTTATAGATGATTTAGAACCAACTGATAACTTTGGTTGGTGGGGAGCAATGGCTGGGTTTCAAATTGCATGTCATAATCATAAAATAAAATGTATATCACAAGATAATACATATGTTCCTAATATAAACGAATTAGATAATACCAATCATTATTTTTGTCATTATTCATGTGACCCATTATTTGCAAAAAAAGATTATCTAAATTGGGATACTTCTAAATTTAAGGCTAATAAATTTTATAATCATGTTAGAATGTGGTATCAAAATTTTAAATAATTGATAAATATATATTTATATACATAAGATACTATTATGGTTACAATTATAGATAACGTATTAACCGATATGGAATGTAAACAACTAATAGAACTTGGTTCTAAAAAGTTTACAAAAGCAGGTACTCTTGGTAAAAATATTGAAGGATATCGAACTGCAGATGGTAGTTGGTTGTCCGAACCAAATGAGTTGGTTAATAAGGTTAAAAATATGATTTCTATAATGACCGGAAATCCGATAGAAAATCAAGAAGAAGTACATATCGTTAAATATGAAATAGGGGGTGAATTTAAAGTTCATAACGATTATTTTCATCCAAATGAAGAATACTATTCAGACCATATTAAATTAGGTGGACAACGTGTTTTAAGTTGTTTATTTTATTTAAATGATAATTACGAAGGTGGTGAAACCGAATTTCCTATAAAAAAATTAAAAATAACACCGAGAACTGGTAGATTACTGATGTGGAGTAACGTTACTCCAACTGATGAATTGGATTATGAAAGTTTACATGCAGGATTGCCTGTAATTAGTGGAACAAAATACATAGCAGTTATTTGGATTAGAGAATCAAAATTTAAAATTTAATAATATATGCATTTAGATTTAGGTGAAATATTAAATGAATATGAATGTGAATATATAAAAAAAGAATTTTTACATTTTAAAGAAATTGGTAAAATTAATTTAGAAAGTGATAATAATTTTTATAAAAATTCATACGGAGGTAACACTCCTATCACTTGGTATTTATTAGGTAGATTTTTACCACTGGTGGAAGAAAAATCTGGTAAAAAATTAAAAACTGCTAATCCATATATTAGAATTTACAACAATGGGTCTACGTTACCAGAACACGTTGATAGACCAGGATTGGATTGGACAATATCAGTATGTATATTTACTAATTTAGATTCCGATTGGCCATTATATGTGACAGATACTACTGATGATTTAGGTAAAGTTCCATATCCAACAAAAAGAGGATTGGCTGGATTAGTTGATGGTAGAGTTACAAATCATTGGAGAGAAGAATTAAAATGTGAAGAATATCAATATGTTATTCAGTTATTTTTACATTATACTGAGCTAGAAAATGTCATATAAATTATTAGTTACAACTGGTGCAGGAAATACTATACAAGGTGGTTCTGATATATGGACTAATTATTTTTTAGAATCCGTTTGGCCAACTCTACCTGTAAAAAAGGAATGGAGATTATTAATTGATTCCAAGCGGCCAATAAATTTTGAAGAAAAATCTTTACCAAAAGGTTTACAATACCATTTTCACTATGATGATACTGAAAAAACAAATCGTTGGTTAGAAGAGAGTGAAGTGATTCATGTTCTACATCCACATTATCATAATCGTCCACATCTTTGGCATTGGGAAGATAAATTTGGAACAGTTTTTGTTCATGCTTATGCTAGAGAAATGGTAGAAGTTATTGATAATAATCCAGAAATAAATCGATTACAATTTGGAACAAAAGTAGATGTGGAATTTTACGATGAGTATTTAGCTACATTTAAACGAAGAATATGGATTGGGAATAATAAAACTCAATTAGTTGATGAATTTCCAAATTACACATACAACGTTCCAAACTTTTACGAATTCAAAAATAATATACCACTTACAACTCACATAGATAATGGTAAAATTGGATTTGCATCTCGTGCTGAATCGCGTAAATGTTTGCATTGGATGAATGACCATAAAGGTTATGTATTAACTAACCAATTTGATGTAAAAAATTTGAGAGATACTACAACATATTCTTTAAATGGAATTGATTTGTTTCAATGGGACCCTACCATTCATCATTTTTTTATGTTAAAAAATTGGGGTATATTTCATGGTGCTTATTTTAAAGAACCATTTGGTTATTCAATATTCCAGGCCGTAGATTATGGTAAATTACCTATAATTAATAAAGATTGGGCATCAGAAGTTGATTACAAATATAGAGTTTCAACTAAAAATGAATTCGATGAATGTGTAAAACAAATATTAAAAGATTCACACGAAGAACGATTTCAAAATTGGTCAAATCTTAAAAAATATATGCAAAAATTTGATAATAAAGAGGAGTGGATTGATAAAGTCCGTACAGCAATTTTATCATAATTCCAAATATTTATTTTTCACTTTTTTTTACGTTTTGTATATTTTTATATATTTATATACAAAGGGGGTAGGGGGATTAGCTACAAAGCTACTAACTACTACACTATAACTTATACTATTTTATTAATATTATACTTTATATAAAGCTTATCTAAGCATACCTCCGTAATCTCGGAAAATACAATTCGTTTATGGTTTCATTACAAGATTTAGAATACTTAAAAAACAATCTGACAAATAATCAGGAATTTAACGAATCACACGAAGTGGAAAATAGGTCAGTTCCATATCGTTGGTCACATGGTGCTACTGATTTACACTTAGGTGATGGGTTACTTGTGTATTCCATTATTCAGTATATGAGAGCAAAAACTTGTGTATGTTTGGGTAGTGGTGGTGGATTTATTCCTCGTATAATGACACAAGCTAGATACGATTTACACCAACAACAAATATTTGAAGGTGATAATAATTTAAGTTGGGGTGATATTGGAGTTACATATGTTGTCGATGCAATGAATGGTGTTGGTGGTAATGTAAATTGGTTTAACGAAGAATCTTTTTTTAGAAGAACTTTTCATCCACGTATTATACACAATACAACCGAAGGTGCGTTTCATAATTTTTTTGTATTAAATGATATAAAAATTGATTACCTGCATATTGATGCAGGACATTCATACGAAAACGTAAAAGAAGATTTTGATTTGTATTCACAAATACTTTCACCAACTGCTATCATTTCAATTCACGATACTGACCCAAATTATGCAGATAGTTACATAGTTACAAACGAAGTAAAAGATAGAGGTGATTTTGATGATTGGCACGGTCCAATTCGTTTTGCAAAAGAATTGAAAGAAAATCCAAATTGGGAAACTTTTGATTTATTTAATTTTGGAATACAAAAAAATAAACCAGCATCAACCGGATTAACTTTAGTTAGAAGATGTCAAAAATAAATTTAGTTACAGTAGTAGGTCATAACACAACTATGTTGGGTCATATGATTAATCATTATAAACCATTAGTTGATGAAATACATGTCGTTGTTTATAGACAAAATGTAAACGATGGAATTTTAGATGAAGTTAAAAAATTAGGAATAACACCGATAAAAGTAGTTACCGAACCAAAATTCAATTGGGAAAAAGTAACTCAATTATATAACGAAATTAAACGAACCAAACCAAACGAATGGTGGGTAGTTTCAGACGACGATGAATTTCACATTTATCCAAAACCAATCAAAGAACTCATTTCAGAATGTGAAGAAAATGGTTGGGATTTCATAACTGGTGGATTCATAGATAGGATAGGAGAAAATGGAGAATTTCCAATCGTTGAGAAGGACTCTAATATTTGGGAAAAGTTTCCACTTGCTGGATTTTTTAGATATCCACTAAGTGGGGCTTGTCCTAATAAAGTTTGTATAATGAAAGGATATGTTGATGTAACCCCTGGTCAACATTATGTAAAGATTGGCGATACTGATACGTGGAGAGAGCGTGGATGGAATCACCCAAAACGATATCCATACGGAATTGGTGAGGGGTTTATACAAGTTCATCATTTTAAATGGGATTCCACAGTTTTGAAACGATTAAAAGAAGTTTCCGAAACCAAAGAAGATTATACATTTTGGAAGGAATATAAAAAAATGTATAGAGCAATTCAAATAAATGATTGGAAAATTGATATTAATAATCCTGAATTTATGATTGAATCAATGTTTTATAATACTCATTCTGATTATTCAAAGTGGGATAAATTAACAAGAATTATACTTGATATATGAAAGATAAATTAGCAATAATAGTTCCATATCGTGATAGAGAGGCTCATTTGAATGTCTTTATACCACACATGAATAATTTTCTTGCTGATAAGGGAATTGATTATACTATTTTTGTTGCAGAACAAGCAGATGATAGACCATTTAATTATGGTAAACTATGTAATGTGGTGGTGAATGAAATACCAAAAGATTATACATATTTTTGTTTTCACGATATAGATATGTTACCATTAACGGATGATTGTGATTATAGTTATCCAGAATCACCAATTCATTTAGCAACAAATGTAGAATCACATGGAAATAAATTACCTTATCCACAATATTTTGGTGGAGTGATATTGATTAGTAGAGAAGATTTCGAATTTGCTAATGGTTACTCAAATGAATATTGGGGATATGGATTTGAAGATTTGGATTTATTAAAACGTTTGGAAAAATCAGATGCATATTTGGAAAAATATTATGATTTACATCAGGTCTATTCATATTATGATAAATGGGATATTTTACCATATCGAATTGAGGATATAGAAATTTCTAATATCAATAAAACTCATACCATAAAAGGAGTTGATTTACCAATTGGAACTAGAATCTATGGCCCACAAAATGATTTAATGAAAGGGTTTACTGATTCATCATTTACAATATCACTTTGGTTCAAAGATACTGCGGAAGAAATTGATAAAATAAATTTATTTTCATTTGATGGACCAGATACTGGAATATTTTTATCAGTAGATTCGTTTGGAAGTAGATATGTGAACGGGCAAGTGTGGAGTGAAAAAGAACATCATATAGAAGTTTCAGTTGAATATTATCCAAATAAATGGAATAACGTTGTTTTCACATATGATAAACGTAATAATAAAATTAAAATTGTTCTGAATAATAAAAAGGTACATGAAAAAGAATTATACAAATTTAAAATGTTTGATTATTCCGATAGATGTATTAAAATTTCAGAAATAGAAACTGCGATTCAACTTGCAGATATTATTACATACGATACTATATTATCGGATACTAACATTAGAAAAATATATTATGATGGTATTGGATATGTAAATAAAATTACAGGTACAAATGATTTAATACCAACTAATATATTTCGATTTGATACCTCATATAGTGTTGCACATATAAACGAAATTAAATTAGATAAAGGTAAAAGTGGTAATCACCTTAAAGTTGAGGGAAAATATTCTATTTTTACGGAGGTAGTTACTTTATCAGATGAATTGTTTTTACCGATTAGAATTGAAGCAAACTATAAATCTTTGGTTCATAAAGATGACACTAATATCATAAATAGATATTATAATCACGACCCAGATGTTGAAGAAAATGCAGATATATTTTTTAATGAAGTATTGACGGGTATGATTGATTTTAAAAAACAAGGATTATCAACATTAAATTATTCTATATTGGATTACAAACCAAAAAATGGTTATCACCAATATAGAATTGCAACATAATAAATTATTTAGAAAAATAAAAATAAAATGGCAGAAAAAAAAGACAACTCATTAGAGGAAAGAAAAGTAAAAGCATTGGAAAATATTGCAAATACTTTAGAAGATTTAAATGATTGGGTTTATTCTATGGAAACCGATATTTGGTCTGAAAGAATCGAATGGTATTTGAATGAATTTTATCAACTTGCTAAAGCTAAAACAGTAGGTTCTACTAATAGACCATCAAGAGATGCCGAGAGAGAAACGACAAGTGAAGAAGAAACCGAATAAACTTGCTGTGATTGTTCCATATAGAGATAGAAGTTCTCAATTAAAGAGATTTCTAAAACATATGGAAACATATCTTAGTGAATATGTTTATCAGATTTTTGTAATCGAACAAAGTGATTCTAAACCATTTAATCGTGGTAAATTACTTAATATAGGTTATAAGATTGCATGCGAAAACAATTGTGATTATTTTGTATTTCACGATGTTGATATGTTACCTTATAAAGTAGATTATTCATATACTGATAAACCACTTCATCTTGCAACACATTTACAAGAAAATGATTATGAAACTACATTCTTTGATTATTTTGGTGGTGTAACTCTTTTTAATAAAGAAGATTTTGCAAGTATAAATGGTTATTCAAATGAATATTGGGGATGGGGATTTGAGGATGATGATTTATTGATACGTTGTTTACAATCTAATTTAGAATTAGATATTGAAACAAATGGTGATGATGATATTAAAATCTTTGAAACTTTTAAGTTCGATGGTGATTCATCATTTATAGAATTGACTAAACAAAAAAAATCAGCTGCTTTATCGGATGATTTCACAATATCAGTAATGGTTAAACCAAACGATATAAAGTTAAATCCAAACAAAGTTTATGATGAATTTCCAATAGTATCAATTCCTGGTTATAACATCGGTATTTTCTACAATTCATTTAGAAGATTCTTTTGTCAGACATATGATATGAATAAAACACCATATTCAATCACTACTAATATTTTAGGTGAACGTTGGGTTCATTTAACTATGGTGTTAAAAGATTCAAAAGAAGTATCATTTTATTTAGATGGACAACTTATTGATAAAGTTGTAATGGAAGATGATATTCTAAACTTATTGACGGATAAAATTTATATAGGTGCAGCTAATGGTAAAAAAGATAATAAAGATTTCTTTTATGGTAATGTAGCAAATGTAGAAATGTATGATATTGCATTAGAAGAAACAGAAATTTTGGAAATATACAAACATAGTATAAATCCAAAGATTAGAAATTTTGGAAAATATCAATCGGCTGAATTTTTATATTTTCAATTATTACCATCATTATCTACAAATGAAATGTGTATTGATATAGCAGGAGAATATAAAAGTAAATTGTATAATATTGAATTTGAAAAGCTAAAGCAATCGTTTCAAACATTTTTACCTAAACCACATAGAAGAGAAAGTAAGTTTAAATCGTTGAAACATAAATCAAATTCATCAATTGGTAACAGATGGGTTCATTCTGAAACTAGAAAAAATCAACTAAAATATTATAATGAAGTCAGAACGAACATATTGGATTATCATATAGAAGGATTGAATACATTACGATATGAATTGGTCGATACTATTGATATAACACCAAATGTTTCACATATAAAAGTAATATTATAATGAAATTAGGAGTTTGTGTACCATATAGAAATAGAGAAGAGCATTTAAAAGAATTTATACCGGTTGTTAGTAAATATTTAACAGAACAAGGTATTGATTTTTGTATATATTTTGGTCATCAAACCGATGATAAATTATTTAATAGAGGTGCAATGAAAAATATTGCAGCTAAACACGCATTTGAAGATGGGTGTGATTATATAGTTTGGCATGATATTGATATGATACCAGAAGAGGGGTGTGATTATTCGTTTCCAACTGAAACTCCAATTCATATTGCAACTAATATTTCACAAATGGATTACAAATTAAAGTATGAAGAATACTTTGGTGGTGCAGTAATCTTTTCAAAAGAACAAGTTGAAAAAACAAACGGATACTCAAATGATTATTGGGATTGGGGAATGGAAGATGACGATTTATTTTGGAGATGTGTATTGGAAGGATATGCGAATGATTCATATATGAAATCACCAAAAGAACCACGCGATTTTCTTTCGTTTAATGGTAAATCCTCATATGTTCATATACCAACAACTCGTAGTTTAAGAAATCTAACATCCAGGTCACACACTATTTCAGTTTTAGTACGTGCACATCAGCAAGAAGAAAAAGTTCCTATTTGGTTAGTGGGTGATGAAGATAGAAGATTTTGTGAATACCCAATTTTACGAAGACCTGGTTATGATTATGGATTGAGTTATAATAATTCACGTGCATATACTGCACAACTTTGGAATAATCAAAGAGAACATTTATACCAATGGATGAAACGATATGAAAATCGTTGGACATTAGTAACCTTAGTAGTTGATGAAAACAACATTCATTTTTATATGAATGGAAAAGAATCTGATGCAAGACATGGAACTGGTACCCATTCACCACAACACTTTGAGGGTATGTTAAAACGTTATGGTATGGTTGATTATTATTTAGGAACAACCACATCAGTTTCACAAGATGATGTAAATAAGTGGTTTAAAGGTGATATAGCGGATGTTAAAATGTGGGATAGAGCACTATCAAAACAAGAAGTTGAAGAACTAATATCTAATCCACCAACCGATGGATTGGTATTGAATTATGATTTTAAAGATGGTGGTGTTTTTGATAAAAGTGGTAATGAAAATAATGGTATTGCATATAATTGTGAAAATCATAATGAAGAAATAAAAATACCATATACAATAATACCACATAGAAGACCAGGCCGTTTAAGATGTTTACCACATAAAGATGAAGGATTGATAAAAGTAGGTGGTGTAGATAGATGGGCAAAAGGAGAAACCACTGCTCGCAACGAACGAAGATATGTTTTACAAATGCAACAAGGTAAATGGGATTATAAATCTGATGGGATAGCACAATTAAAATATGATTTAGTTGGAATTGAAGAAATAAATCCCAAAGCAAAATTGATAAATGTAAAACTTTAATATATATAGATATATAAAAACAAGTTATGGAAAATAAATTCTATGAGCACTCTTTGAAAGTAAAGGAAGAGTTAAATAAGACAGGATGTGGATTTTGTTTAGCAAAATGGACACAAGTTACGATGCACCTACAAATAGGTCATACTCATTCATGTCACCACCCCGGCACACACCCAATACCTGAAAGAGAGATTAGAAGAAATCCTTCTGCTCTTCATAATACACGATTTAAGAAAATTCGTAGAAAAGAAATGTTAGAAGGTAAAAGACCTTCTGAATGTGATTATTGTTGGAATGTTGAAGACCATTCAAATGAATTTTCAGATAGAATTTTTAAATCTGGAGAACCTTGGTCTCATCCGCATATGAAAGAAATCAAAGCCTTAGATTGGAAAGCAGATTTTAATCCAAAATATGTAGAGGTTTCTTTTTCAAATGCTTGTAATTTTAAGTGTTCTTATTGTTCTCCACAATTTTCAACTCGTTGGATGGAAGAAATCGAACAATATGGTGGATATCCCACAACTGATAATTTTAATGATTTGGGATATCTTAGACAGGAAGATAAAATGCCAATTCCATTATCACAGGAAAACCCATATGTTGAGGCATTTTGGAAGTGGTGGCCAGAATTATATCGTGATTTATATACATTCCGTATAACTGGTGGTGAACCTTTAATGAGTAAAGATACTTGGGAAGTATTGGATTATATTATTGAACAAGAAACTCCAAATAGAAATTTATCATTGGCTATAAACTCTAATTTAGGTGTGCCTGATAAGTTGATTGATAAATTTATCGATAAAATTAATAAAATTACCGAAGAAGATAGAGTTAAAGATTTTGTAATCTTTACATCGTGTGATACTAAAGGTCCACAAGCAGAATACATTAGAAATGGAATGGTTTATAATCAGTTTATAGATAATGTAAATAAAATTTTAGAAAAATGTCCAAGAGTTAATATAACTTTTATGACAACCTACAATGCTTTATCAGTTCCAAATTTTGGTGGTATGATTGCAGATGTATATGATTTAAAATATGCACATAAAAGTAATGATAGATATTGGCCAAATGCTGTATTGTTGGATAGTTCGTATTTAAGACATCCACAACACCAAGCAGTAAAAACATTAATGGCAGATGATTCACATGATTGGGGAATTGATATATTAAATCAAGCAAAACTTATGGATTTCTTAGCAACACCTTATGCAGCAAAAACCGAAGCAGGTTATGGTGATATGGAGATTGCTAAAGTAAAAAGAATTTATGATTGGTATATTTCTGATGAAGAAGATTGGTTAAAGAATATGAGAAGATACAATTTTTACCAATTCTTTTCAAACCACGATAGAAGAAGAGGAACGGATTTCTTAAAAACATTTCCAGAATTTGAAAACTTTTGGAACATTTGCAAAAATACTAAAATATGATAGAAATTAATTATAAAGATTGGTGGGAGATATGTATCGAAAACCAACATGGATTAAAAGATAAAAACTCAGCAGCTTGGGCTCAAGGAGATTTTACACTTTTTACAAGATTTAAAACTAATTTTGATGCTATTAAAAAAGATTCAGAAGAAAATAATGCGTGTTGTATTATTGGTAAACCTGGTCTTCATTTGGGATTATATGTTACATTAGATGGATACATAAAATTTGATTGGTGGACAAAAGAAACACCCGATTCCGACCCAAAATTTAATCACGTTTTCGTTCCTCAAAAAATTGAAAATCAAGAGTGGTTAAAAGTATTTGTATCTCATGATAGTGTTAATAAGGAATTCGTAGTATGTTTCTATAATGAAGTAGACGAATTGATGATGTGTTCTACAAATAAATATACCGGTGAATTAGTAGATTATAGTTGGTGTAATACATATATAGGTTGTGCATATCACCATAAAAACACATATCCACATAATGGATTTTGGGCAGGAACAATTGATTATATTAAGGCGGTTGATTTCTTTACACCAAAACTTGTAATACAAGATGAAATTTATTTTGATGATTTAATGACAGATGTTACATATGAAAACACTTGGTTTCATTACACAGGTGAACCAAAAACATATTCAACAATTTCTGACATATCAGGACATTCAAATCATTTAAGATTCAAAAGACAGTGGTATATTGAAACATTCAAAAATTATGAAATAGAATTAATGAATGGAATTGAAAACAAAGTTACTTCAATTATTTAATGAGTAAATACTCTAAAATCAATATTGTAAGTGAATATTTAACTCCAAATGGTTATTTGTTCGGTGGGTATTCTGAAAAAGATTTACCAGAAATATTCATGCAACATTTAAAACGAAATAAAGATTTTAATAATGCTATAATTAGGTCTAATGATGAAGTGATTTATAATTTAAATGAAGTTCATAGTCCTTTTTTAGATTTTTTAAAAAATTATAGTTTTAAATTTCAAAACATTGGACATAAAAAACCAATCATAGAGTTTAAATTAACGTATGAAATTAAAGATAAGGAATTAAATGATGATGTTTTAAATATTTTTTTATTAGAGGCAGACCATCGTTCTGTATACAAATATTATGGATTATATGATATGTACTTTTCAGATAAAAGTATTGATTTAATAAAACATAATAAAAATTGTATAATTTTAATTTTAGATTGGAGAGAGGGTGCATATTCATTACCAGATGATACAATAGATTATTTTAATAAATTTGTAGAAACTCATAAATTATCAAAAAAAGATGTTTTTTTATACAATAATAATTTTCAAATAAAATTAGATGAATCCAAATGTAAATTTACATTAGGGACATTTCCATATTATATTTTATTGGGTTTTGATAGTAAATTAACAGGAACAACTGATTCTAACGATAGGAAATTATCATATGTAACATCAGAGGATTCATTTAATCAATATTCACAAATTAGAAATTATAAATTTTTATCATATAATAGAAATTCCGATAGATTACATAGGCCGTATGTAATATCTAAAATGTATAATGATGGTATGTTAGAAAAAGCATTAGTATCGTTATATGAATCTCGTGCATTATCAAATTACGATGAAGTTTTAAAATCCTTACAGCATTTAGAATTTGAAACATTAAAATTTTCAAAAGAAGATAGAGAAATTTTAAAAAAATTAGTTGATGAATCATATCCATTAAAGTTAGACTATGATGATGCCGATGAATGTGCTAGAGGACATAACCAAATAAGTACAAAACAACATTTTTTAGATTCGTATATAAATGTAGTATGTGAAACTTCATGTCATTCAAATTATACATTTATAACTGAAAAAACATTAAGACCAATAATTAATTTACAACCATTTATATTGTTTGGAAATCCATATAGTTTAGTTGAACTACGAAATTTAGGATTTAGAACATATGATAAATGGATTGATGAAAGTTATGATACCGAAGTAGATACTAACAAACGTTTCGAATTAGCATATAATGAATTAAAACGTTTAAATTTAATGGATATTGATGATATTCATGAATTATATTATGAAATGTTTGATGTGATTGAATATAATTTTAAACATTTAGCATCAATTTTTAACAACTATGAATTACCAGTATATTTAGGTAATTCCATATATGAAAATTTAAAATAACATGAAAATATTAATTACCGGCGGGGCAGGTTACTTAGGTTCGGTTTTAACTGAACGATTGTTGAATAATGGTTATAGTGTTACTATATTAGATAATTTGATGTATAATCAAACATCATTAATTCATTATTCACATAACAAACGATTTAATTTTATTTATGGTGATGTTAGAAATCATAAATTATTAGAAGATTTAGTTACTACATTTGATGTTGTAATCCCCTTAGCAGCAATTGTAGGATTTCCTGCATGTGATAGAGATAAAGACCTTGCAACTGCAGTAAATTACGAACACGTTAGAAAGGTTTGTGAATTAGCAAAAAATACAAGAACAAAAGTTATTTATCCAAATACGAATAGTGGATATGGGATAGGAGAGAATGGTGAGTGTACCGAAGAGAGTCCACTCAACCCGATTTCCCACTATGGAGTGACCAAAGTTAAAGCAGAAAGAGAGGTTCTTGCTATTGGTGGTATTTCAATAAGACTTGCTACCGTCTTTGGTTCATCTCCTAGAATGAGAATGGATTTATTAGTAAACGAATTTGTTTACAAAGCATTGACTGATAAATACATTACTATTTTTGAGAAAAATTTTACTCGTAATTACATTCATATTAGAGATGTTGCTAAAACATTTGAATATATGATAAATAATTATGATAATTTTAGTGGTGAAGTATTTAACGTAGGTCTTTCAAACGCTAATTTAACAAAACAACAATTGGTAGAGAAGATTAAAGAATTTGTACCAAACTTTGCAATTACATATTCAGATTTTTATGAAGACCCCGATAAAAGAGATTATGTAGTTTCGAATAAAAAAATAGAAGATACTGGTTGGAAACCAGATTGGAGTTTGGAAGATGGTATTGAAGAACTTATAAAAACTTACACAATTTTAATACAAGATTTATCATCAAAATATAGGAATGGATTTCCATTAGGTTATGGCACAAGGACGTAGTATATTTTACAAAGAAAGAAGTTGGAATGATTTCCACTATTATAATGGTTCGGTTTTACCAGAGGTTAAAATCGTACAACCATCCACATATTACGAATATCGTGGTTCAATCTCTACAACTTATCATGCAGATTATTATGATAGATTGTTGCCCGCCGCTGAACGTAATAGTGGGTTACAATTTAAACATGATAGATACTCAAAATCAAAGATTGGAGTATTGAGAGGAATGCATTATGATGAAAAGACTTGGAAATTAGTAAGTTGTTTACAAGGAAAGATATATTTGGTAGTTATGGATGTAAGACCTAAATCACCAACCTATGGAAAATGGGAATCTTTTATAATTTCACCGGAAACTGCAACACAAGTCTTAATTCCACCTATGTTTGCTAACGGACATTATGTGATGGAAGATGATTCTATCTTTTTTTACAAAATGGCATACGATGGTGAGTATAATGATGAGAACAAACAAAAGACAATAGTATTTAACGATAAAAGATTTAATGTTGAGTGGCCCGTAGCACAACCAATATTATCAAAAAGGGATAGAAATGGAAATTAAAAACTTAAATTATCACGAAGATAGATGGGTAGATGGAAATTTAACATCCGAAGACCTAATTCAGTTCGAAGATGATGTTATAAAGCATTGGGAAAGTGGAAAAATTCGAGGCCCAATACACTTATCAAACGGAAATGAAGAACAACTTATTGAAATTTTCAAAAAAGTAGGTGTAGATGATTGGGTATTTTCGACATGGAGGTCACATTACCATGCTTTGTTGCATGGAATTGATAGAAGTTGGTTGATGGGTGAAATTTTGGATGGAAAAAGTATCACTATTGTAAACAAAAAGTGTAATTTTTATTCATCGGCAATTGTAACAGGTATTTTACCCATTGCATTGGGTGTTGCTGAATCAATTAAACTAAAAGGTGAAGATAAAAAAGTGTGGTGTTTCATCGGTGATATGACATTTGAGACTGGAATCTTTTATGAGGTTCATAAATACGCTAGAAATAACAATTTACCACTTTATTTTGTTGTAGAAGATAATGGAGTATCAACAAATACACCAACTTTGAATACATGGGGAGGAATTCAGAGAGAAATACCAGAAGATGTAATTTATTATCAATATAAATCCAAATATCCTCATTACGGAACAGGAAAATGGGTAGTATTTTAATGATATGTTATATAATGATGAGTTGCATAATTTTGATAAGTTCGTTTCAGATTGGAACTTAGATACTGAATATGTTTTATTTGGTGCAAGTAAAGAATGCATTCAATTCATCAGAACTATTGATTTACTATTAGGCGAAAACGTATTAAAAATCAAATATATAGTTGACCATGATGTAAAAAATCAAACTACGTTAAATAATATCAACGAAATCAGTTCATTTTATCACCAATCAAAAAATATTGAGATAAAACGAGAGAATATTCAACTAATTCACATAGATGATTTCGAAATTACACCAAATACACAAGTTATTATAACAACTGATGTGTATAAACAAAAATATAAAGAATTTTTAGAAAAAAATGGTGTAAAATGGACTTGGTATAAGAATATCGCTTCAATTTGGCCGTATAAACATAAAAATATAGTTCATATATTTCAATCAGATGTTTTAGTAACGGAAAAATGTAGTTTGAATTGTTCTCATTGCAATATGTTCATGCCACATTACGAATTTCCAATCCATAGAGAATTAGATACAATAATTTCCGATATAGATTCATATTTTAAAATTGTAGATTATGTTAGTGTGTTTCATTTAGTTGGTGGAGAACCATTTTTATATCCAAATATAGAAAATGTAATCAAACACATATTAGAAAACTACATAACTAAAATTGATAAACTAATAATCACTACAAACGGCACAATTTTACCAAAAGATAGTATCATTCAATTGTTAAAAGATAATGATGTTATTTTGAGTGTTAGTGATTATAGTGATAAGTTAGAATTTGTAAAAAGTAAAATAACAAAAGTATTAGACGTTTACAAAAATAACACTATTAATCACTATGTTAGAAACGAAATTGAATGGTATGATTTTGGCGATTTAAGAGTTAAAAAAAACTTACCAACCGAAGAACTTATAAATCATTTTGATTCATGTACTGCACCATTCAGAGGATTAAACGATGGTCAATTCTATTATTGTCACTTAAACACTTCAGCAGTTAGAACAAAGTTATTTCCGTTAAGTGAAAATGATTATGTGGATATAAACACAATTTCAAAAGAGGAATTATTAAAGTTTGATTTGGGGTATACAGATTTAGGATATATTACTTTTTGTGATAATTGTAACGGATGTAATACTGGAATTAAAATACCGGTTAGTTATGAAAAACAAGGTATTAGAGATTTTCCAAAAGAACTTAAATCTAAAACATTGATATGAAAGTAATAATTGATATAGATAATACTTTATGTAATAGTAACATAAGATTTGCTTTAGCAACAAAACCAAATGGAAAAATAGATTGGGAAGCAGCACATATTCCTAATAATATTTTAATGGATGACCCATTTTATCCTATGATTGATTTAGCAAAAAGATATAAGAAAGATGGATTTGAGGTTATACTACTTACAGGTCGACCAGACTCGGTTAGAGGAGTTACGATTGAATGGTTAAAAAAATATGATATAGAATATGACCAATTAATTATGCGAAGTTGGGAAGATAATTTTTTAAAAGCACCAATCTACAAAAAGAAGATGTATGAAACGCACATTAAATCAGATGTATTTTGTGCATATGATGATGACCAACGAATAATCGATATGTGGGTTGAATTGGGAATACCTTGTTTTAAAGTTTATGTTATTGATTAATAGAAATCCTCAAACATTAGAAGAATTAGGTTCAACATATATTGGCCCTTTGGTATTCAATTACTTTAAATGGTTAATTGATAATCTAAATGATGCCGATTTAGTTTTATTTAATTCTAGAGAAGGATATTTTTTAAAAGAAATTTGGGAAACTTATAGAGATAATTATGATTTACCAAAAAGTGTATATTTTAAGACTTCTCGTAAGTTAGCATCAATGGTATCATTTACAAATGAAATTGAAATATATGATTCGTTTAGATTACATAGATATGAAGGCGATATAAACGATTTGTTATTTGATAGATTTGGTATTAAAACAAATATCCCTAAACAATGGATTGATACGAAAAAAGAATTACCTGATATAAGTGAATGGATTGGAACAATTTTAGAAAAATCAAATAAATTGAGAGTTGAATATAAAATATATATTGATTCAGTAATTGGTTCTTCTAAAAATATCGTAATGGTTGATAGTGGATTTCAAGGAACAACTCAATATTATTTAGAAAAAGTTTATGGGTATAAATTTAAAGGAAAATACTTTACATATAAAGGTAATTTACCTATAAATGAAGCAGAAGGATTATATCCGTTTTACGAATCAAAGTTTAAGAATAATATAATATTTTTTGAATCGGTTTTCATAGATAAAGTTGGAACATATATTGATTTGGTAAATGGAGAGTTTGTAAATAGTGATTGGGAAATTACTCAATCTGATTTTGAAGATAAACAAAAAATAATAGAAGGAATACAACAATATATAAAATCTAACATTTCACTTCCACATTTATATTCACCGCAGATAGAATTTGGTGATTATATTTTTGATAAAATGTGTCAAAGAGAATATATTCAAAATGAATCTTTATTTGATAGTTTTAAGCATGATAACAAATTTGTTAGAAATAATATAAAAAAAATAGATAGAAAATAATGAATACTAAATTAAATTTTGTATTTGGAAATACTGAATCAAATGGGGGTAGATTTTTTCATCAATCGGGAATGTATAATTATGTTATAAATAATTCAAATTTTACCAAAAGTTTTAATTATGAAATTACATCAGATTCAAATATATTTTTATTAGAATGTAGAGAATCATTGCGAGATTTTTATAAAAAAGATAAAAATGGTAAAACATTATTGGATGAATTACCAATTGAATTTATTGAAACAATAAAACAAAACAAAACTAAAATTTTATTAGCATCAATAGCAGAAGCTACTGAAATAGTATCGGATTTTTTTGATAATTTGTTAAAGGAATTGAATAGATTTGGATTAGATGAAAGACATTTAATTTTATTGGATTCAAATCAAAATTTTTTAGATGTAAATACTAAATTTAAAATATTTACAACTTTACATTTTATTATAATTTGTAATTTTCAACCAAATGAATTAAACGATTTAAATTACATATCAGATATTCCATCAATTGATGAGGTGATAAATCTTACTCATAGAAATAAACATTTTTTATGTTTAAATAGAAATTCACAACGTCCACATCGATATTATTTATCTTTGTTTTTTGAAAAACATAATCTATATGAAAAATCATTATTTTCATTATTGATGAATTTACATACAAACAATTTTGAAAAATTAAAACACTTAGAACAATATAAACCATCCGTATTATCAAAAATACCAATAGAGTTGGATACCCAAAATAGATTAAAATCAATTGAAGGATTCCACGTGGGTAATACATTTTTTAAAGAACATTATTTAGATTCATATTTTCATATTGTTACGGAAACGTGTTTTTCGGAAGGACAAATATTTTTTACTGAAAAAATATTAAAACCAATTATGTGTTTACAGCCATTTTTAGTTTTATCATCACCCAACTATTTGAAAAAATTAAAAGGATTAGGGTTCAAAACATTTGATTCAATTTGGGATGAGAGTTATGATGAAATTGTGGATAATGAAGAACGATTACTTAAAATATTTGATTTGATTTTAAAAATAAGTGAGTGGTCACTGGAGGAATGCGAAAAAAACTATAAATCAGTTTTAGATATATGTATATATAATAGAGAACATCTATCTACGTTTTGGGAAATAGATGAATTCAGTAATATTTTAAATTCAATAAAAAATGAATGGTAAAAAGGTTTTGATAACGGGTGCCAACGGATTGGTTGGTAATTATATGGTAGAAAAATGTTTACAAAGAGGTGCAATCGTAACCGCAGTAGATATTGTAGAACCATTAAATCAATTAGAAAAATACAAAGAGAGTGATTATCAGTTTATTAAAGCTGATTTAAGAGAATTCAAAAATTGTAAAAGAGTAGTGGAAGGACAAGATGTTATTTTCCACATTGCAGGTGTAAAGGGTTCTCCAAAAAGAGCAGCAGAACAACCGGCAGATTATTTTGTACCGATGTTGCAGTTTAATACCAATATGATGGAAGCTGCAAGATTAGAAAATGTAGAATGGTATGTTTACACATCGACAGTTGGAGTATATCAACCGGCGGAAGTATTTTACGAAGATGATGTTTGGAAAACCTTTCCATCAGAAAAAGATAAATACGCAGGTTGGGCAAAAAGACTTGGAGAACTTCAAGCAGAAGTATATTCAGTATCATATGATTGGAACAAAGCATCAATTGTAAGACCTGCAAACATTTATGGTAGACATGATAATTTTGGTCCAGAATCTACTGTCATCGCATCCTTAATCAAACGTTTATTTGGTGAGAGAGAACATCCATTAGTCTGTTGGGGGGATGGTTCACCTATTAGAGATTTTATCTATGCAGGTGATGTTGCCGATGGTATTATTCAAGCATACGAACAAGGTATTACACAACCAATAAATTTAGGTAGTGGAACTGGTGTAACAATTAAAGAACTTGCAGAAACTCTTGTAGAAATCTATGAAGAAATGTACGGAGTTAAAGTTCAAATTGAATGGGACCCAACTAAACCAAATGGTGATGAGAAACGATTGATGAGTACGGAACGTGCAGAATCATTTGGAATTAAACAAAAAATATCCTTAAAGACTGGATTGAAACATACGATAGATTATTATTTAAACGAATACAAAAAATAAGTTATGAAAAAAACGGATAAGATTTTAGTTACTGGTGCAAGTGGATTTATTGGTTCACATTTACTACGTTTACTTTGGGAAAAGGGTTATAGAAACCTACGAGCAACATCTCATAGTAGAAATTTAAGAAACGATTTCGTAGGAACATCTGATGTTGCGTTTTACAAAGGAAATTTACAAGATGCAAAGTTTTGTGCAGAAGTTTCCGAAGGTGTAGATGTAGTATTTCATTGTGCAGCAAATACATCAAATGCATTAGATACAAAAGAAAATCCTCTATTACACGTTACTCCAAATGTAGAAATGAATGTAAATTTGATGGAACAAAGTTGGAGAAATGGGGTTACGAAATTCTTATTCATTTCATCTAATACAGTTTATCCAGATATGAAGGATGAGTTTTGTACGGAAGATATAAATGTCCATGCAACACCTACATTTCCAATCTATGGAGCAGTTGGTAATATGAAACGATATGGTGAATTACTTTGTGATTATTTCTCACATCAAATTCACAATCCAATGCAATGTTTAATAGTTAGACCATCAAATGCGTTCGGACCAAACGATAAATTTGATTTTGAAAAGTGTCATGTTACACCTGCAAACATCAGAAAGGTTGCCGATAATCTAAATCCAATTCCGGTATGGGGTGATGGTTCTGAAATCAGAGATTTATTGCACGTAGAAGATATGGCAGATGGATTTATTTGGGTTGCTGAGAACAACAATACATACAACATCTTTAATGTTGCTTATGGAAAGGGTTATAGTGTTAATGAAGTGTTAGGGTGGATTAAGGAAATTGAAGGAAACACTAATCCAATCGAATTTGTAAATAATAAGGCACCGATGATTCCGGTTAGATTACTCTCATCTAAAAAAATAAACGATGCAGGTTGGAAACCAAAAAGAGATTTAAAACAGGCATTGAAAGAAACTATTGAATGGTATAAAGAACATAAAAACGAATATAATCCAAATTCAAAACCATAATGATAACTAAAGGTGTTTTAGGATTAGGATGTTCTTTTATGTGGGGGGAAGGATTATATTTTTATGGTAATCTTAAAAACACTCCTGCGTTAAAAGAAACACATTCATTCGATGGAACACATATGTTATCAGAATCACATATAAGATTTAAAGATAAAAATAGATTCTTACGAATTGTGGCTGATGAATTTGGAATGTGGGATATATCTAATGTTGGTAATGGTGGTTCAAATGTGAGAAACATTAGAGATTATGCCGATAGTGTATTAAACCAAAATATGTTATCAAATCCTGCAGATATTGGATTAATAATTTATCAATTTACATCTTCGGATAGGGATTTTATAAACGAACGAAGAACTAGTGAAGGTTGGTTGACTGGTGATATAATGCCAATCGAAACCCAAATTGAATTTGTAAATAAAACAATTAAAAAATGGGAAAATAACGGAATCAAAGTAGTTACACTTAGTTGGTATCCAGAATTTCCCAATCATCCTTTATATCAAGAATATTTTAAAGATAATCATGTTGATATTGAAATTGATGGGGATATTAAAAATTCATTTGAATATTTTCTACATATAGATACATATAATATAACAATATCATCAGATTTTTCAAAATTAGGATTTCAAAAAAATGATATACATTTCAACCCAAAGGGCCATAGATGCATTGCAAATTCTATAATTAAAAAATTAAAAAACGATAATTGGAAACCAATTTAAAATAAAAAAATGAGTACACCAAACTTTACACCATATGTAGATGCATTAACAAATGCTATGAAACATATTATGGATGATGATTCTACTATTTTTATAGGACAACAAATTGTATATTATGGAAATCCTATGAGTAAAACAATTGAAGGATTACCAAAAGAAAAAATGATTGAAGTACCAGTTATGGAAGAAACTCAAATGGGAATGAGTTTAGGATTAGCTATGAATGGACATAAAGTAGTAAGTTTTTATCCTCGTTGGGATTTTTTAATATGTGCAACAAACCAATTAGTAAATCATTTAGATAAAATCGGATTAATGTCCGATGGAGATTGGAATCCACATATCCTAATTAGAGTTGGTAAAGGTTCTGATAAACCATTAGACCCGGGTCATCAACATAAAGGAAATTATACCGAAGAATTTAAATCAATGTGTCCTAATATTGAATTCCACGATTTAAAAACTTGGCAAGATGTAGAATTAAGTTACAAATACGCAATAGAAAACAAAGGAATTCATATATTAGTAGAATATCCAGAACTATATTATGCATAATGAGATAAAAAACCTATATGCCGTTTATGATTTTTTTGGACCACATGGATATATACCAAATGCGTTCAATTATTTTTATGCATATAAATTTTTTGAAGAAGATGGTAGAATAAACAATATAGTTGGTGACCATTTTTTTAAAAATTTCATACAAATACCGGTTTACAATGCTGATTTAAATTTAAACTCAAATTTGTATAAAAAATTATCATTTAAAGAATATAATGATATTAGAATAAAGGATGATAAATCATTTATTTATTTAGTTGAACCATTTGGTAGTTTCGCACAATTTTTAGGAAAACAAACACAATTTTCGGAATGGAATTTTATAGATTTTATATCAGACCATGCAAAAAAGGAAATTAAAAATACTCCTAATTTTTATTTACATATAAATTTTTCAACAGAAGGTGTATTTGAAGAACACTTAATCGTTTATTTATATGAATTATTAAAACGTTATGAAATACCCGCAAATAAAGTAATATTTACAATTTCAAGTGTTGATATTGAAGAAATACATAATAAAATTTGTTTAGAAAATAATATAAATGAACGAATCAACGTAATTTATTGGGGGTGGTCATTACGAACCAAATCATTAGAATTAAAACGTATTCATAATAATATAGAATATAATTTCTGGGACCATGTCGATAACACGAGTACGATAGTAAAGGAAGATGATGTTGATATGAATAGAATTCGTCCTCATAAGTTTTTATTTATGAATCGTAGATTAAGACCACAACGAGTAATATTATTATCATTATTGGGTTCTGAATTTATAAATCAAAATTTAGTATCATATGATATGAAATTATTCGAAAGAGAAAATGACCTTTCATTTTTTTCACATCACTTGAAAACTAGTCATTTGGCAATAAATGCATTTAGAGAATTTCAAAATATATTTAAATCACAACGTAAGACTATTGATTATGATGATTTAGAATCGGTATGGGGATTTAATTTTGAAAACAAAGAACCATATTTAGATACCTACATACATATTTTATCGGAAACCAATTTTTACGAAACGGGATTATATCTTTCAGAAAAAACATGGAAACCAATTGGTCATTTACAACCATTCATAATGGTAAATAAACCAGGTGCACTAAAGGAACTTCATAGATTGGGATTTAAAACATTTACACCATTTATAAATGAATCGTATGATGATATTCAAAATGATACGGAACGAATGGAATTTATATATTCGGAAATTATGCGATTAAATTCATTATCATTTGAGGAAATACATGAATGGTATAAGTCAATTTGGGATATACTTATTTATAATAGAAATTTATTATTTGAATATGCAGATAATAAAGATTTAACTGAAAATGATTTTTTAACAACATTAAGAAATAGAATAAATGAAAAAGCTGGTAAAAATAGTACAAGATTGGTTTAAAAAACGTAAATTAGAAAAACAATACAAAAAACGTTTAGAGGAACTTCGTAAGAGAGACCCATTCGTTTACAAAAATCACTAATTATGAAAACATTCATATTTATATACTAAGATAGAGCAGTAAATTATGAATGAATTAAGTAAATATCTGATGGAACAAATACTTTTAACCGAAGAGGAGTTAAAAGATTTTGTTGTAGTATATTCAGGTAGATTTCAACCATTTCACAAAGGTCACTTTGCAACTTATCAAGGACTTGTAAAAAAGTTTGGTAAAGATAAGGTGTATATCGGTACATCTAATAAAACCGATAATCAAAAATCACCATTTAATTTTAAGGAAAAGAAAACCATAATGACTAAAATGTTTGGTATTCCATCAAACAAAATAGTTGAGGTTAAGAATCCTTATGCTCCTACTGAAATACTTAAAAATTTCGATGAAACTACAACTGGATTTATAACTGTTGTTGGTGAAAAAGACGAACAACGTTTGGGTGGTAAATACTTTGAAAAATATAAAGGTAAAATTGAATTTGGGTACAAAGATAAAGGATACGTTTATGCTTCACCTGCTCAACCTAACGCTGTTAGTGGAACTGATGTTCGTAATTGGTTAAGTAAAGGTAGTGATGAAGAAAAGAGAAAAAATTTCCTAAAAGCATATCCAAAATTTGATGAAACAATCTACAAATTCATTACACTTAAATTAGCAAAGTTAGGTGAAGGTTTGTATGAATCTATAAATGAAGCAAAATGGGAAGAAGATACATATAAAAAATGTATGCTTGGTAAATTACCACTTTCACTTAATATTGTTAAGAAATTAGTAGACCCTATACGAACAACATCATTACATGCAACCGATGTTGATAATTTATCAAATGTTGTTGCATTGCAAGGAACTAAAAAATCCATTTCTACATTTAATAAAACTTCCAAATACGGAAAACTTGTACAAGGAAATGGAATGCACACAAGGGGTGGTATAATAGTGGCATTATCAGGTGTAGTATTAGCACAAAGTATAATGGACTTATGGACCGAACCAGATAAACAAGGTAGAAGATGGGTAGAACCGGGAACTATAATAGATGGATTGGGTAGAGAAAGAGATGTTGTATTTAATTTTGCACCAGAATTAAAAAAATATAAAGAAAATTGGAAAGAACATTCGTTTGATGGTACAATTACTAATGCAGAAAAAGCTGAATTCATAAAAAAATATTATGATGCTGCTGAAAAATTTATGTTGAGTAAGAAAAAAGAGTTCCAAGACAAATACTTAAACTCAAACGGATTATATTATGATTCTGATTGGAATGAGGTAGTTCTTACTGATATTAAAATTGAAAAGATTTTAGCAATTCCTTCTAATTGGAGTAATGATGAAGTTGAAAACGAAAAAACATTAAAACAACTTAAACAAAAATACAAAAATGTAGAAGTTGCAAATAAAGAATCTGAAATTCAAAACTTTATCAAACAAAATGGTGGAACTATTAAAGAATCGGTAAATGAAGATATTACGATGGATGTCAATATTGGTGATACTGTCTTAATGGGTAAATTTAAAAATAAAAAAGTAGTTGTTAAATCAATCGGTAAAGATGAACATGGAATGCCAACTATAAATGGTAAGAAAGCAACTACATTCAGAATAATACCAAAACAAAATATTTTTAACGAAACTGCAATAGCAAGTGGTGGTGAAGATTCACAACCAGATGGTGGTTATTTACCAAAAGGTAAAAAACGTAAATTAGGTGCAGATGATGGTGTAAATAGTAGTGATGAGTGGTTTGTAAGAGGTGGATATACTCAAACTGATTTTCCAAAAGCAGATGCAATATTTGCTAAAGATGATGAAGACCAATTCACATTTAAAATTAAATCAAAAAACAACGCAAGAGCGGATTTTGAGGCAACAACATATCCATATGCACCATCTGATATTGATGTAACAAAACCAGTAGAGAAAATAAAAGTGAAAAAACAAAAAGCTAAAAAGAAAGATATAGTAGAAGAACTAATTAGTGAGTATTCTCAATTATTAGATTTATTGGAAGGAAATGATGATGATAAATACGTGCACGTTGGATATGGAAAGTATAAAGAGAAGGGTAAAGAAAAAGACCAAAATGCACCTACATTTGAGAAAGATGATAGTGGTAAATATATTGAATTAAAATCAGATAAACCTTCTGCACAAACCCCAAAACCAACTGGTCAAGCAATACAAGGTGCAGATATGTTTAAACACGACAAAAGTGTTAAACAACAACCTGCTAAACCAAAAGAAGATTGGACAAGTGGAAAAGATGGTTGGGAAATTTTAGATGATGACCGTGCAAAGGTAAAAAATATTAGAGATTATAGTGATGAAGAATATCAAGGTGAAACTGGTGAATATTTTGAAAATGATGTAACTAAAAACGTTGCACCCAATGCATTCAAAGATGAAGCAGATATGATTCAGAAAATGAAAGCAGCAAAACCGATTTACTTATCATCCGAAGATATGCAGAATATGGGTAATACCGATGTTGGTGAAATTCTTTCTGCAAGTGAAGAAGGTGGTTCTAATGCTATGAAAGCAAGAGGTAAAGAACTTGCAGATGAATATGGTAAGGATTGGAATAGATTAGAAAAAGGTATTCAAAAAGGAAATAACGTTCCACCACCAATTGCTTTAAGAGATAAAAATGGTGATTTACATTTAGTTGCAGGAAATACTCGTTTAATGTCATTTATTGCATATGGCAAGAAATTACCGGTGAAAGTAATGGATTATGATGGTGTATTTAATAAAGGTTCGGAACCAGAAGATGGTGGTGCTGATGTTTCAAAGTATAGTGTAAAGAATTTAAAAAGAAAGATTAGTGGTTGGGCCGAAAAAGAAAAAGAATTCTTTACAAAAGGACAAGATAAACCAAAATCTGATGAACGTAGAAGTTGGGGTGAAGCATTAAGAGATAAAACAAAGGGTGCTAGAAATGCTATTGTTCATGGACTTAAACATGAAGCACATTTATTTAAAACAGCAGGTAAAGGTGTTGCTAATTTTGTAAGTGGTAAAGGTGTATCGGAAGATGAGAAAAAAGCATTAGTTGATGTTGGTAAAAAAATAGTCACCACAGCAATTTTTGGAATTGCAACCGGTGGATTATCACATGGAGTTTTACCATTTGCACAACATTTGGCAGTAGAGTTTGTTCCTCATATTATTGCAGAAACATTAGCAATGGGAGCAGGAAAAGCAGCATTATTTGCAGATGTAAATGAAGAAGAACGATTACTTATGTTATTTTCAGATAAAATAGCAGATGGTTTAGAAAATATGGAAATTCCTGCAGATGTAATGGAAAAGGCAATTGATTCATATAATGAAAAACAAAATGTATCCGAAATGAGTCATTCTCAATTAAATCAAATTGAGAAATATGCAGAGAAACAACTATCACCAGAAGATATTGAATTTACTAAACACTTCTTTGATAGAGTAAATGATACTCGTAATGGTAAAGAAATATCAGAACCAGAATTGACAGGATTTTTTAAGAGATTAGCACGTCATAAAAAAGAATTTAAAGAGTTTTTAGAAAAGTATAATCAAATTGTTGTTAAAGACAAGAGATATGATATAAACATTCCATTTGTTAAACAAGCAAATCAAATTATTGCAAAAACAGTAATGAGAAAGGATGATTTCAAAACATCTAACCCAACTCTTTCCGTTGAAATTGCAGTTCAAGTGGATAAAATACCTGGTGGATTAGCAAAAGGATTGACGTTAAACGATATTGCTACAAAACATAATGTATCAATTGAAGATATAACTGATGAGTTCAAAAAAGGATATAAAGTTGAAAGAGAACATACAACTGATAGTGATGTTGCAAAGGAAATAGCGTTAGACCATCTTTTTGAAGACCCAAAATATTATACAAACCTAGCATCAATTGAAGAAGGTAGAGTTCCACAAAGTTTTAACTATGGAACTGGTTGGGATTACCATACTGCAATCGGAACTAATCCAAACAAATATAGAGGTAAAACCAATTTCCCAACAAAAGATTCAGGACAACCAGATTTAGAAGATGAAGATGAGGTAAACGAAATTGGTATAGGAACTGGACAAGATGGAACAAGACCAGAATATCCAAAAGGTGATAAATTATCGGATAGAATGGATGATGTTGAAGATGCTAGAACTAAAACTGATTCTGATAAAGAATACCAATATAAAAAAGCAAACGAAGCATTTACAAAAGGTCAATTGTTCGCCGGTAATCTTAAAATAGGTGGAGTTGTAGTTCCGATTGAGGTTGAATTGATTGGTGCTGATAATAAAAAGAATGCATTTATTACAAAAGTAATAAACATAGATAAAAAATATTTAAGTAAATTACCATCAAATGGTATATTAGAAATTCCAGCTAGAATATTTCGTTTCGCAGGTGGTTGGAGAAAAATAAAAACACCTAAAGCATTTGAAGCAATAAATTCAAAAAACCACAAAGCAGAAACTGATGCTGAACACAATTTCATGCATCATCACAAAACCTCTACATACGCACCGGATTATGGACATCCTGCAGAATTAGATACAATTGATTTTGATGATAAAAGAAAAAAACAACCTGGTCATCAAACTGATACAAAAGATGATGAAGATAGAGGATATGAACCAGTAAAAGAAGTAATAATAAATGAAGGTGGTGCATACGGACATATGAACCATCCATTTGATACTGAAATCAATTTAACATTTGGTCAATTAAAAGATATTGTAAATCGTGCATTAGAAGGTAATTTAGAATTAGCTAGAGAGAAGACCGATGGACAGGCATTAGCAATTAGTTGGGTAAATGGTAAGTTAGTTGCTGCTCGTAATAAATCACATTTAGCAAATAGAGGTGCAAATGCATTAGATATTAGTGGTGTTGCTACTAAGTTTGCTGGAAGAGGTGAATTAGAAAAAGCATATAACTTTGCAATGAAAGATTTAACAAAGGCTATATCATCACTATCAGATAAACAAAAAGAAAAGATTTTTAAGAATGGTGCTTGTTTTATGAATATTGAGGTGATATACCCAACATCGGTAAACGTAATACCATACGGACAACCTTTATTAGTATTCCACGGAACTATGGAGTATGATGAAAGTGGTAATGCAGTAGGTGAATCTGCAGAAGCAGGTAGAGTATTGGGTGGTATGATTAAACAAATCGAACAAAATGTACAAGATAATTACACTTTGCAAGGTCCACCTGTATTAAAATTACCGAAATCACAAGACCTTTCATCTAAGAAACCAAAGTATCTTGCTAAAATATCTAAATTACAAAAAGAATTTGGATTAGGTGATACTGCCGGTGTTGCTGAATATCATCAAGCATGGTGGGAAAATTATGTAGATAAAAAATCACCATCCACATTAGATAATACCACTAAAATTGGATTGGTAAAGAGATGGGCATTTGGTGATAAAGGATTCCGTATTGATAAAAATACAATTACGGATGAGAAAACACTTGCTTGGGCAACTAAGATGGATAAGGAAGACCAAAAAGGAATTGCAAAAGATAATCTAATGAAATTTGAAGATATTTTCTTAGGAGTTGGTGCAGAAGTTCTTCAATTCACATCATCAGTATTGACAGTAAATCCTGATAAGGCTGTTAGAGATATGAAGAAAAGATTAGACCAAACTATCAAAGATGTAGAAGCAAGTGGTGACCCTAAAAAGATAGAAAAATTAAAATTAGAATTAAAAAGATTGAATGCAATCGGTGGACCATCTAAAATAGTTCCAATTGAAGGTATTGTATTCATATATAACGGACAAACGTTCAAACTAACTGGTGCATTCGCATCATTAAATCAACTTTTGGGTATTTTTTACTAAAAATAACTCTTTCGCCATATTTATCTATATTAAAATAAAAACCTAATATATAATAATAATGGCGAAAGAGTTTAAAAAGAAG
>JACCDP010446328.1_pt1 | contig 38310 bp, 70 predicted proteins | sample 7445841 | NCBI WGS metagenome assembly JACCDP01 (sample SAMN15323441, study PRJNA562643) | freshwater metagenome | isolation source: river surface water | place: USA:Blue River Watershed | collected 2017-08-17 | reverse complement strand
AATGATTACACCGCCAGCGTGACGAGATACGTTTCGCATCTGCTTGAATAAAACACGAACTGTCTTCTCAAACTCTGGATACTTCTCCATCAACTCACGGAATGAAGCTGAATTGTTTTCAGCTTCCTCATAGGTAAGAACCCAGCCAGCACGATCAAATCCTGGCGTCTTCTTAGCCTCTGCAAGAGCTTCATTCTCAATCTTGCCGGTATACTTGTTTACTTCATCAAATGATAGACCAGCAAGACGAGCAACGTCCTTAATCAAGGAGCGTAGCTGTAGCTGATTAAAGTTAGAAACTGAGATAACGTTCTCTGTCCCGAAGTAATCGCCAATAAGCTTAACCGCCTTTTCACGATCACCGAAATCACTATCAATATCAGGATAAGAATTTTTCTTAAGCCTTGTTAAGAACCTTTCAAACAATAAACCATATTTTATTGGATCTACTTGAGTAAGCTCTAAACAATAGCTTAGAAGAGAACCAGCAGCAGAACCTCTGCCATAACCAATCATCATCTGCTTTGAAGCAATATCCATGATCTTGGCATATGTAAGGAAATACTTGGCAAACTTAAGTTCCTTGATTACTCCAAGCTCGTATACAAGACGGTCAATATATTCACCATCCTTATCACGCTTACGGTTCTTAAGACCAATCTTAGCAAGACGCTTCAACTCTTCAAAAGCAAGAACGTCCTCGTCTGCACCTTCACCAAGCTTTTCAATGGCATCTTCAAGGTGGGTCTTTGGAACAAGCTTCTCAATAACAGGAAGCTTAACAGAACGATCAAAATCAACCGTTCCAATCTGATTATGAGCGATATCCCAGGTGCGCTCAATAGCATCACGGACTACATCATCATTATAACAATCAAATCCAGCGGTATAATGCTTGTAGCTGTCCCAAATCTGCTGAACGTTCTTTGGATATAGCTCGCACTTAAGCTCCTCTACCTTCTGAGGTAGCTTGGATGCATCTACACCATCCTTAGACTTTGAAGCCCAAGCCATAGCCTTATAGAGTTCACGTTCACGCCAATGATCCGGATTAGAATAGTGACTATCACACGTTACAACAAGATTTGTATTTGTGCGCTTTGCAGCTTCCATAATGTGGAAGTTCTTTAGATGCTGGGCACAGTTATGAACCAATAAATCATTGGCAAAAAAATTGTGATTATCTTCAACTTCAATATCGTAAACATCGATTCCTTCCTCTACTTCTTCAATAGAAAGAACATCTACAAAATTGTATTTTATTTTTTTTTCCACTTATATCCACCAGACGTTTTTGTTTTACCGTTAATACACAAAGAAATGGCTTTAAAAGATATGCCGGTTTTTTCTTCTGCTTCTTTTAAAGAAGAGAATATCATAATCTCATTATCATTTAAATCAAGTTGAATAATTTTTATGGATTTAGGGTGTTTAGACCCAGATAAACCATACATTGGATTTAGACTACCATTCTTTTGGTCTGACATTTTTTGTTTTGTGTTTTCGGAATGATTGCCCCAAGATTTTCCCATTTTAGCTTCGGACATTTTTTTTAATGTCTCAACTGAATGAGTTTTGCCTGTATTTGCTTTTGATATTTTTTCTCGTGTTTGTTTGGATAAGTTTTTTCCATAGTTCCAATGACTTGTGCCTCTTGGTGATTTTTCTTTAAAATCTTTTTTTGTTTCTTCTGAATACATCCTACCGGCAGAACTTTCTGCCAACGGATTTAAATTAAAACATTTTTTACCCTTATCAAAATACGTATCAATATATTTTTGCTCTGTTATGAGAAGATTTTCTTTGGTTGTAATTTCCACTATTATAAATGAAAAATTATCTAAACCATATTTGTCATATGAACGTTGCAAAAATCTATTATCATGAATTCCCCTTTTCAATTTAGATTTATGCGAGTTTAATCGTTTTTCAACGTTGTTTGATGAACCATAGTAAGCTTGATTTGTTTGCAAATTTGTTATCTTATATATTCCAGTTGTCATGCAAATAAATATATAAGCCTATTGATTTGCATATCAAGAAGTTGAAAGAATTTTAATATTTGCATATTTTTTCAAATCTTGAGCTTCAACCCAACCTTGATCAGTGTATACTTTGTGATCTGGTGTTAGCTTAAGTGTTTTACCATTTGCAAGAGTTATTTTCACTACTTTTGCTTTTTTGGACATTAGACTGCCCCAAAGCACTTTTTTGTATTCTACATTTTTGGAAGCTTCATTATAAGATAGCACCAGTATCTGTTTACCGTCAGATACACTACTAACCACGTCTTCAAGCGTAAGAAGACCAGAGGATGTATTTATGATAGCATCACCGTCAATACAAAGACGGTTAAACTGCATTTCAAGGTAATAGTTCTCTTCTCCGAGAGCATCCTTGAAAGCATGGATCATATCCTTTAGTTCACTCTGAATAAGCTCAAAGTTAACATCGTTTGGACCCCAGGTAGAGTAATCCGCATTAGTCTGGTGAGAAGCAATGATATGCATATCTGCACCGGCAACGCAAGCAGATAGAGCAATAAGATTGCCCTTTGCTTCACGCTTAAGCATATCCAAATCAATGCGGGGATACTTATAGAACCCATCAATATATGAGTTAGATACAAGGCGGAATAGGGTCTTTAGTCCCGCTGTATTCTTTGGCAGCAGGACAAGATGATTGCGGCGCTGAATAGGATCACGATACTTATTGGACTTGCTATCGTCCTCGTTTTCTACAACAGTTCCACCCATTTCATCTTCGTCGGTCTTAACCAATGCACCAGCCATTTCTTCAAGTTCAGCCTTGGCAGAAGCAAGTTCATCACCGATATTATCGGGATTAGCTGCAAGCCGCTTTGCTTCCTTCTCAGCAGCCTTAGCTTCATCCTGTGCGGTCTTTAGCTTACGCCATTCGGAAAGAGAGGGAATGTAATAGGCTTCTACACCTGGGATAGCCTTAAAGTTTACGCCCTTATCTTTCAGTTTTTTGGCATGAAGATATTGATAAGAATATCCATTCATATTGCCGTGATTTGTTTGTGCAAGGGCATCAGAACCATTCTTGACGGCATAATCAATATGGTCTTGCGGCATACCGATCCCATCCCCGATAGAGAAAGTGTCGTGCCCGTGAAGGTTTACGAAATGCTTAGGTGTAGTCATAGCACCATCCTAACACAAATATTTTATAATGTAAACCCGATTGAATAAAAGAAAAAAGCCGCCTATTTAATTGGCTTTTATATGTGCATTTAAATATTATTAATACTTGGCTTTGGCATAATCTTGATCAAAATCCAAATAAAGAAGGTTTTCATTTTCCCAATCCTCTTGCAGCACTACATGAAGGCTTGTAAAGTTATTATGTTCTGGAACATATAATATATCAAACTTATAAGACCATTCTTTAACTTGTGGCTCTAAACGATATCTCTCCCCTATAGCCTGTTTAAGTGCCGCTTCTGCCCTATAACGATTGGCTACTAAACTAAAATCTGCATTTGGTAAAAGTTTATATATATCTTCGGTTAATAAACGGCAAACCTTTAATGAGGTTTTTTTATATGCACGGATCTTCATTATTCACTCCAAAAGAAAAAAGCCGGGAATAAATCCCAGCTTCTATTCTAGATCAAGTTTTCCTATTTGCTCAAATCACGCTATGTCTCGTAGTAGCAGCAACCTCAACCTTAAAAATCTCTCCAAAGCTCTTATCACCGGCACCATGCTGTCCGTAATCGTAATATAGAACACCCTCCGGAGCAATAAACTCAAGAAACATCTTGCCGGTCCAATGATCCCAAAAGGCACCTACATATAGACAGTTATCCTCTGCGTGGAAATCCTTAAAATCGGTTTCTGTGCTTTCACGGTCTGCTGGGAGGGGATCCTTTTCAATACGGGTTCTACCCTGGACAGGACGGGTTACGTTCACTACCGTTCCCTTGGTAATCCCATACTTTGCCTTAAGTTCAAAGGTGATATCAAGCTTCTGCTTCTGGATCATGGCAGAAGTAACCTTAGCCTTATTCTTACCTTCTGTGATAGTCTGCATATCTTTATATTAACAGGTTATTTGACAGATTTAAACTTATTTTATTGGAGATAGATAAAAGCGATTTCCCCATAAATTATGATGATCATCATATAGAACATAGATTTTTTTATCATTATGGAGGAATAGGGCGGCTTCAGCTTTTTTAAAATATTCATCGCTGCTATAATATTCGCTGTCGTCCAATAAATCCCAATCGCTTGCCATTATGGTTTCATCACCAAGATATAAGAGAGTAGAATTTACTTCAATAAAACAAATATTCTCAAACAAATACCAACGTATATTATTTTCAAATTTATTAATTGGAGTAAGAACACAAGAAACTAATCCGGTCATATTAACTTTCCATAGAGTTCCAACTTTTGGTCTATGGTTCATTGTTCAACCGCCATTACTTCTGATAAATCGCAGAAAGCATAATATATGTTTTCTTTCCAAAGGATCTTAAGACCATAATTCAATTCATCATCATAAAATCTAACTTCAAGACAAAGAAAGATATCTCCTATTGGGATCCTTTTTGAAAACAGCATATGTTCATGATATATACGTCTATCCACCGGTATACATTCAGCAGACAGAGATAAAACAAATAATCCTTCTGTATTTACTGTTGTTAATAATTGACCTGACTTTAAAGTTAACACCCTAACCACCCATAACTTAAATATAATTATAGGCGGCGTTTTTTCTTCTTAAGTGCTATTCCAATAGAAACAGGTTGATCAACAGGTTGAGCAGTATAAGTGCCTTCTTCTTCTTCCTCTTCGGTTTCTACATTTTGCTCTCCGAAAACCTCTTCTTCCAGAGGAAGATCCAATAATCTTTCCTCTTTAGGAACACGATAAGAAACTTCCTGATAGGATATCTTTTCCTCTTCTGATTTTAATTCCGCAGCCGGTGCCGTAGGAGGAACCTCTACTACTGGTGGTGCTGGTGGTTTTGGTGGCGCTGGTGGTCTATTTTGACGAGCTCTGGCTTTTCCTCTTGTCAAGAATGGCATGATTTTTCCTTTTCTATCTCTTGATAAGCACGGTGCAATATATCTGCTAATGCATTGTGTATTTCCTGAGAATTCATCATTTCCTCAATCTTTTCACGATCCGGCTTAACCTCTGTCTGCTTAACTATATTTGTAAGCAACTTTTGCAATGCCGACATTAACTGATTACGAGCAGTAGCATGGTTCATCTTATACCCAGCCTTTGTCATAATCGTTGCTATAGCTCTAAAATCGGTCCCCTCGTCTAACGTAATGTATTCTTTTTTCATGGTATCTCCTTTATTACATCAAAACGTAGAAGAAGAATATATCTTTCTTTTTCAGATAAATTCATTAAGGCGTTCTTAACAAGATGGACCATCTCAGAATTACCATAGCGGGTTTCTATGTTTTCATCTGAAACTAACTGATCTTTGAGAGTATTGTTGCCTTCCCCATTTCCAGACTTAAGCTGTTCATCCATAGAACATACATTCTTTGAACGATTTGCCATTGTAATAGATTGTAGCATCTTGGCACTACATCCATCTTCTTCTTTCTCTTTAGGACCAGCATTATTGATATAATCCTGTAAAACTATATTCTCTTCTCTTAGTTTTTTCTGGATCTTGTTATTTGCCGTTCTAACATGGGAAGGAACGTGAATGATAGGTTCTACGTTTAATAGATAGTTGTTAATGGCTTGGCGGATCCACCATGTTGCATAGGTGGAAAAACGATAACCAAGTTCCGGTTTATAACCCTCAATTGCAGAAAGAAGACCTATAATGCCTTCCTGCATCATATCTTCCTTAAGGAGATTATATTCTTTCTTGTTGTTATAATATTTGTTTATTATATAGGTAACAAGAGCTTGGTTTTGTTTTACGATTTGATTACGAGTTTTAAGGCTTTTAGTTGAGGCGTAATCAAAATATATCTGATCAATCTTACTATTTGATTTTTCTAATACCGGTTCCTCGTCTACTTCAAGTTTTATTGCTTCCATCATCTTTCTTGTCTTTCTTAATCTTTCGGTCAACTGCCCACATTAGGTAGGTGGTAACGCAGCGTGACTTGATTTGTTCAAATCTACGCCGGTTCACATAAAGTTTCAACCGTTTAGACAACTTAAATCCAGTTTTCCATGCGTCAAGCTCCTCTTCAACTCTTTTTATCTTATGAGTGAGACTTGCTCTATGGAAAGCTTCAAACACAGCATTATAACGTTCTGTATACATTGAGTTGTTTTGACATAGCATCATATGTCCAATCTCATGCAACAACATATAGAACATTATTTCTTTGCTGCGATCCTTATGTATGATTATCTTACTTTTATGAATGATAGCCGTATCGGCATTAGGATCCATGCGGGAAACATATTCTACTTCCCATCCCTTCCCCGCACAATATTCTTCTAATACTTGGATTTGAGATTTCCAGATTTTCCGAGATACTTTTACGCTACTCATTGGAACACCCCTCTCAATCCATCCTATCACAATGCAAATAAAGGATAAATCAAAGATAATTAGTCATTTCCAACAAATATCATTAATCGGACACCATTATAACATTCTGGCATTGTATCCCTGGCATCCTCATTTCGGGTATATACGTGAAGTGCCCAATCAACATATTCAGATTTATTTTGGTGGCGGGTCTTACCATATTCATTATATTCGGCAGGACCGGCACCGACCGCTAATCCCCATATCCCATGCTTACCCTGGTATTCATCTATAAAGGGTTGCAAGATTGCTTGCACTTGTTCTTTTGTATTCATGTTTTTGGTCCTATAAAACTTTCAAATATATTTACATCTTTCTTCGTTCTTAAAATAGAAGCTTTACCACAAGAATGACGACGAGTATCCACGTCTAATAAACTACATGCCCAATCAAAATATCCTAAAATATCAGAAGATGTATTTTTAAATTCGTATTTAATAGAATCTATATTGCCAGGAACAGAAAGATATCTGCAACCATCTGAATGTATCAGACCTTTTAAAAAGTCTTTTGGATATATACGAACAATATCTTTTTGCCAAGCTTGTAGAACAATTTCTCTTGTGTGCTTTTTACCAGGACCGTGCTGTGGAAATATCTCTGGAATGTTATTTTTATAACAAAATATTTCTTTGCAGCCAGGTTTATTGATAATATTAACTTCGCTTTCAAATAATATTTTCATCTTATCAATGCAAAGCTGGATAAGATTCGTATATTTTGCATCTTGAAATATACGGAACTTATATACAGCATTTCCATTTTTTAATGGTTTTGTTTTTACTATATGTCCATCGCCAAGATATAAACCTAATAGGTAAGCATATGCTTCCTTTTTTGAATCAACCAAAAGCAAATTCTCCAAAAGAGAAGATGGTTTTGGTTCCATCATTTCTCCCTTAGAGAACCGATTATAATAATCTTTTACTGTTGCTCTTGGTATGTTAAGTTTTATGCTGGTTTCCATTTGTTTAAAACCGGATAACCAACATTCTCGGATTTGATCTATTTCTTTTGATGTTCTCATATTATTATATATGTTGTCTACCAAAATCATCAGATCATTTTTTGATACCTGGAGTGGGACTTGAACCCACATGGCCATAAAGACCGATTGATTTTAAGTCAATTCTGTATACCGATTCCAGCATCCAGGCGTATCTACTACTCTTTTACTATAACTTCTATTTTATTCTTTGTATACCATTTTCGTCATACTTTTTTATACCAAAGGTGGGACTCGAACCCACATGAGATAACTCGGCGGAGTTTGAAGCCGCTGCGTATACCAATTCCGCCACTTTGGCTCAATCTCAAACGCTCGGAGACAAAGCTTCAATACGCTTGAGATACATATCTACTTCGGATGGACTAAGATGCCCCAGCACATCATCAGTAATCGGGGTAGAATAACAAAGATCAAAATCTTCAATGGAAGATCCATGAAACTTAACAACAGCCATTTCTGTGCCGTATGAGAACTGGTGATTTACAATGCTGGCACCATAACCATTATCAAAACGATAGACAGTCTGAGTGCCACCATTACGAGCCTGAGTAACCTTCTGCGTTGCCATATATTTCTCTTGTGTTAAAAGTTTAAGTAGGACGTAAAGTAATTGAAACTTTCTCTAAACCGCTTATAAGACGGCTTCTGACCACCAGCCAGCCACGTCCCGTATCGCTTATATCTTACTATATCATCGTCCGATGAACATATAAACTATTTACAAGATCCATCCATCACTTTTTAATAAAGAGGCAATTTCTGCGGGTGTCAATTCATTTTTACCATCACCACCCTTTTCCATTTCATGTTTCATGTTGCGATAATATGAAACATCGGTAGCAACAACTAATATTTTCAATAAAATGTTAGGATTTAAAGAAACACAAGAAAAAACAATTAACGTGGCTAAATCCGGATCTATAGATTTCAGAATTCTTTTAACATATTCTGCACTTAGATTTTCTGGCGTAGTCATATCAATAAATATTTGATATGACGAAATAAGCTCGCAGCCAGCCTTACAATTCATCCGTCCAAGACTACTGTAAGGCCGGCTACTTCCCTTAACAAAATTTCATTAACATCAACAAGGGCATCCCCAAATATCCAAAGGGCGGGGTTTGACGTTAACTATCAGCCCTTTAAACTCCAAGAGTATTCACAATTGAAGGGCTGATGAGGGACAATTGAGAATAGGACATTCTCAAGGAGACTTCCGCAAATCAAACTTGCGATGATCTGCATTCTTCTTCAAGCAGCCATGAAGCCGCAATATTCTTAGCAAGACGAGGACTATCCTCAGAATTAAAAATATCCCGCACTACCGAACGCAATACCAACCCCGGACCCAAAGGCTTTACCTTTGTAGGATTAGACTGCAATCGGCCACCAGCAATAGTTCTACCCATCGCCTTGTTAAACTGATCTGCATCAGGACGGCAGATAGCATATGCATAATGAACCTTATTACCACTCTTCCCCCAACGGCGGGCAATGGTAAGAACCCGCTCCGGATTTTGTGGATCTCGGAGATATGCAAACTTAACAGTCTGATTAACAATATTTTCTGATTTCTCTGACATTTCTTATTCTTCTCTCTATTTAAGGTTAGAGTTGTTTAACTGATATCTTCATACTATCATCCCTTAATAAAAAGATAAACCCGGTTCTTTTCAGAACCGGGTTTATTGTTTTCTCCCGTTATCTCTGCTTTTAGCTACTCACACTCCCAACAGGACGGGAGGAACAGCTATCAGCGACGAGCGCCACGCTTACGGGGAGCGGGAGCAGCAGCCGGGGGCGTATTGCCACCAGCGGCAGGAGCCGTTGCAGCCTTCGCAGTCCGTGCCGGAACCTTGAGATCCGACGTATCCTGACCCGTGGTGCGGCGCACCATAAGCTGCTCAACGTGAGGATGAACCTTCGTGAGATTCTTGATATTCTTCTGCAAGGTCATCCACATTGCCATCATCGGCTCGGGAGGCGCATCGTGCATGAAGCGGGCAAGTTCAAGAGCCTGATCACCGGTGAGGTCATGCTTCTTAAGCCAATCACCCATCTTGCTCACAAGCTCGACATACATTTCATTGCTAAGGCGACCAAGCTTGCGCTTCGCAACCTCCCAATCCTCAAGCATTTCCTCGCAGGACACCTGACGATCACGCTCGGCGCAGAACTTCTTGAACGCACCGGCAACCTCGATGCCGCAGAAGGCACCGGTGAGGACGTAGAACATATGATCCTCGGGGTTCTCATAAAGACCCAGGCGAGTAAGCTCACCGTCAAGCTTCACCCACGACCGACGATCCGGATACTTCTTATTCGGCTCGAAGGCACCGTCATGCTCGACAAAACGCTGGTTCTGACGGAGGAAATCAACAAGCGCACCGTCGCACTTATTGCTGATATAGTCGATAAACTCTTCCTTGGTGGGATCAAGGTGAACGGTAGCCGCACGGCTGATCTCGGCGGGATCCGACTGATTAACCGTGTAAGCGTCACCGATGTTCTCAGCAATCACGATGATAGTCTCAGGGTGAAGGCGATGCCCATAGAACGCCTTGCTATCGGCAAGCTGGAAAACAGCCTGCTTGACACCCTCAAGCGCACGGTTACGCTCGTCAAGGAAAAGAACGACCGGGAACTCGCAAGCCTGGATAAGCCAATCGCAGGGGCGGAACGTGGTGCTGTTACCCTCAAGAACGGGCAGACCGATGATATCACCCTCGGTCATTTGCGAAAGACGACGCTCAATGATCGGCATACCCAGGTCATAACGCCACTCGCTCACCTTGACGGAGGCACGACCATGGGAAAGAACACCGGCACCAAGAACCTCAACCGCACGGCGGCAGTTAGCCGGATCACGGTAGAAATCGGAGAAACGGAGTGCAGCGGACTGATAGACGCCTTCCGACTTGCCCTTGGCATGACCACCACGGACGCAAACCGTGATATCAGGCGACACGGAGGCAACCATACGCTGAAACGACTTCATGGAAACGGGGAGAGCGAGATTCGACATAACTTACTTTGCTTTCTGTTTTGTGTGTTGGAGTGTTAGCTGTTTGAGTAGCTTATATATCCAATATATCACCCTCTATCCCATATTTCAACCAATTAAATTCTCCTATAAAATCAAGGGTTTACAACAATCACCACAAACACACAAATATAATTAGTGTCCTATAGCCTTCTCTAATTGGTAGGGTTCCACAAATGCAGAAATTGCTCGTATACACGCACGTAATCAATTAAGAGGAATGGGCGCACGTATACGCACGTAATTACCCATATGGGCATTATGTAAGAATTCCCCTTGAAAATAGGGATGATTAAATGGTTTAAATATTCCCTTTTTCCTGCTATTATGGATATATGATGAATAAGCAAAATGTTCTCCGTGCTGGTGGTTTGAATGACGAGAAGCCCGCAAAGCGTGATGCGGCTTCTGACCCCGATAATCAGCTTCGTCGCCCTGACGAGTTTGATTTCGATTTCCTTGAGCTCTATATGCAGGATCCTTTCCTCGGTGGTGTCTCGCTGGACATTACGAAGGATGCCGATCCTAACTGCCCTACCGCCTACATCGGTGTCCGCAAGAATGGTGGACGCCATGACGTTATCATGGGTTATTCGCCTAAGTTCATGCGGGAGCTGACCCGTGAGGAGCGTAAGGGCGTTATCTGCCACGAGATTTACCACATGGTTTTCTCGCATATCTTCCATCGTGCGGTTGCTCAGGGTGCAGATCAGATGCTTTGGAATTGGGCTACCGATCTTGCGATCAACAGCATTATCGGTGCTAACAAGCTTCCCAAGCTTTGCCTGATCCCTGGCGTTCGTCCGTTGGAGCGTCAGGAGGATGGTAGCATGAAGCCCGCTTCCAATCCTTATGCCGATTTCATTGCTAATGCCGAGCCCTTGCAGGCTTCGGATTATTACTTTGACGAGCTTAAGAAGATCCGTGACGAGCAGGGTGATGGTGAGGGCGATATCCAGGTCGTCTTTGACAGCATGGGCACGATGGATAATCACGACGGCTGGGGTGACATTGACCCTGAGACTGCGGAGGAGCTTCGGGATAAGATGAAGGATCTTATTGATCGTGCTGCCAAGCGTGCGGATCGTAGCAATCAATGGGGTTCGGTTCCTGCTCATATTCAGGAAATGATCCGCAAGATGCTTTCTAACGAGGTTGATTGGCGTAGCATTATCCGCAACTTCATTGGTCGTGCCCGTAGCACGGATCGTCATAGCACGATCAAGCGTATCAATAAGAAGATGCCTTATATCCATCCCGGTGTCAAGCGTCCTCTTATCGCTAACTTCGCTTGTTTCATGGATCAGTCGGGTTCTATGGCAGACGAGGATATCGCTCTACTGTTCTCGGAGCTTGGCAACCTTGCTAACCTGACGCAGCTTGACGTTTATCACTTTGACACGGAGATTGACGTTAACTCGCATAAGGTGTGGAAGAAGGGTGATAATACGCCTCAGATGCTTCGCACCCGTTGTGGTGGCACCGACTTTGATGCGGTTGCTAAGTTTGTCAACGATACCAAGAACCGTGGTCGTTGGAGTGGCATTATCATCCTCACCGATGGTTATGCTCCGACTATGAGTGCCGTTAATGGTGCAAAGGTGTTGTGGGTTGTGACCCCTTCGGGCACGATGGATCACGTTCGTCCTGGCGATCTGGCTTGTAAGATGAATGCCGGGGACGGCGGTAAGTTCAAGGCTTACTGAGATATTTCGGTAGTGCAGAGAAGCCCGGCTATTAGCCGGGCTTCTTTGTTTATATATATTCCGGAATATGTTAGGGTAAGATATGGGTAGTAGACTGGTTAATCAGATTAACGCTCGTCGGTATCGTGACCGAAGTAAAATATTTGCAAATTTTCAGATAGGTGATTTGGTTAAGATATCTCCGAATGGATATTTGAATTCAATTAAGGGGCGTCCGGTTGCTCGTAATGAAAAAAATAAATTTCGTTACGTAGATAGGAAGAAGCGCCTCGCTCGAGGACGTTATTCAATAACAAAATGGGAAATATTCAGATCGGGCACCGTTGGTCTATATCTTGGTAGGTATGATGGTGGTGCAGTTCTTCTCATTGGTGAGGGACTATACAAGATTGGGATTGATTATATTAAGAAAGTGAATGAAGATGGAAACGTTAGTTAGTTTTGCAGCCAGCCTGCTATCTCAAGTATTCCTGGCAATGTTTGTGGGATTTTGTTGGAATACTGGAATGACAGAAATAGGTTTTAATCCGATTAGTGCTACTGGAGCCATTGCAATATGGTTTGGTTTATTGGCAATATTCATAAACTTTGTTTTCATATATGTCAATATGTTTAAGAATGTAATGGTAAGCGGAGTAGTGACTGTAGATACGGATAAACCGAAGAATAATAAAGCGCCGCCCGATGATGATATGCCAGCGGTTTGAATAAAAGATAAGAGGGAAGGTTAAAAGCCTTCCCTTTTTCAATTCGGCGTATTAATTAGAGATAGCATAAGGTATACGAATGGCTATTATCTATAGAGGCAGAGTAGGCGGCAATTATCAATATTGGAATGAGAATGATTTAGTTCCAAGTGGTGCTACCAATATTACAGTAGTAAACGTTCCAGCATTAACTGCAAGCCACGTTGATCGTTCCGTATATGCACCGGATGGTATTTCTGGCTCATTAACTCAGCTTACCGGCAGCACTTCATATCTTATTGCTGGCACCAACATAACCATTACAAGCGCCTCTAATGGTCCTATAACCATTTCTTCTACTGGTGGTAGTGGTTCAGCAGTTTTAGTAACCGGTTCTGCTTCTACCAATGCCGGCAGTCCTAATGCTATAGTTGATGGAAATATACTAAGTGCATCTAATGGTGTTTGGGATGGTTCTCAAGCTGTAGGATTACGTCAACAGTTTCATGTATTAGGATTGGGATATGATACCTCCAGCAACTTAAATCAATTTGCTGCTACATATTTGGTTATGACACATGTAGATGCAGCCGGCGTTCAAACTGCAATACAAAATAGTTTAACAGAAATATCCAGAGAAACAACCGGTAGTTTTGTATCTGGTTGGGACGTTAACGTTAACACCGATTGTTCATTGGCTGTAACTGGATTTACAAATTCTCCAAGTGTTGTTTGGTATGCTCAGAGAGTATTAGAGATGGGATTGCGTAAAGATGGTAGTCGCACATAATATTTTATAAAGCCGTTTCTCCCGATATATTTATAACGGGGTTCTATCTAAAAATGGTTTGGGATAGGGCTCTTGTTATATAACAGGAGAGTTTATTATGGCTATAGGTAAAAGATTTACCCACTTAAATAATAGTGGTAGTAATCATAAAATATTAGATGCTGAAAGTGCTTATGTTACGGGCACACTTCAAGTTGGACCTTCAATTCCGGTATTAGGATCTGACGTTAACTTCTTTGTATCCGGAAATATTGGTGGCACCGGTAGCCTAACACCTGGAGTTGGTGTATTTGGTGGCGACCTTGTTGTTTCCGGTAATCTTATTGTTGAAGGAACTTATCCTTCCGGTGGTGGTGGGGAGAATTATTTCTGGTCCCCAGCAAATGCGGAGATCGAGGCTTCTGGTTCCTTACATATTTCGCAATCATTTAGAGCACTTTCTCTTTCTGCCTCTAATGGAGCGGAAGTAAGTGGAAGCGCAATATTTGCTGGTGCTGGTGGAGTTACAGTTGGTTCTGATACAGTTTTCTTCGTGTCTGGTGCCATAGATGGTGTATCTGCCGGCAATGGTGTTGCAGCATTTGGTGGTGATCTTTTCGTTTCTGGTAACATGTATGTTAGCGGCACTACTGAATTATGGAATAATACGGAAATTGGTATATCGGGCGAAGGCGCCAGTTTGGAAATTCGAACTGATGATGCAAATACCAACATCAATCTGAACGTTGCGAATGATAAGACAATTTCAATTATTAATAATGACTTTTCAACAATATCTGATAAAGTAGAAATAACTTCTGGTTCTATTAAGCTTCTTCAAAATTTTCAGAATTATGGAGGTGGTGAAAGCCCAGACCTTATTGTAGAAGCAAATAGAATTGCATATACAGCCACAAATCCTGATGCATTAAGAATAACATCTGATGGAGCACTTTCTCTTTCTGCTTCGAACGGTTTAAAAGTAACTGGAAGTGCGGTATTTACTGGCGGCATAACTGGTTCGCTTAATTGGATTGATGAAGCTGGAACAGTTCCATTCCTTGTAGCTGGACCAAACACAACAGTTAACTTCAACAATGGGCAATGGGAAATCACGGGTTCAGATGAAGCTCAACCAGAATGGTATTATACCGCAAATGTTGATGAAATCGGAACAAGCGGTTCTGTAGCAATTGATGCAAATCTAACTGTAACAGGTTCTGCTATCATTACTGGATCTCTAACTGTTGCTCCAGCAGGAACAGGACGTGGATTGCTTAAGTTCGGTGGTCTTGATATCGGTCCAATCACAGGATCGGCTTCTACTTCAACAGATGCAATATTGAATGGAAATATTCTTTCAGCTTCTGCCGGAGTATGGAACGGAACAAATCCAGCAGTTCTTCGTCACGAATTCCATATTCTTGGTATTGGCGTGGATAACGGTTCTGGTGTTCAAACATTTGCTGCAACATATCTTGTAATGTCGGCTGTAGATACTGGTGGTGTTCAAACTGCATTGTCTGTCACAGAAGTATCTCGTGAAACATCTGGTAGCTTTGCTGCCGCTTGGGATGTTAATGTTGCAAACAACTGTGCAGTAGAAGTAACTTCTTCAATTGATGCCGGCTCGGTTGAATGGTATGCACAAAGAGTTAAAGAAATGTCTGTTAATAGCGTAGGTTCACGAACCTGATAATCTTTAACTAAAACAAGATAAATGCCTCTGCCTTTCTATTTATAGGGCAGAGGCATTTTCTTTTATGTCAGTAGTAACCGAAAAAAAACCATTAATTATTCAAATACCTGGAGAAAGAACTCCAAATGAATTGCCATTGAGTGCGTCGGCAGTTGGTTATGACTTCGTTGAAGGAAATTATATATATTATTCAACCGGTTCTGATAGTTGGGTAACTGCTCCAGAAATGGATCCAATATATTGGCAATCTGATGTAGCTGGCAGTATTTTTACAACCGGTTCAATAAGTGTTTCTGGTTCTAATCCGGATGCCGTTCTGGAATTGGAAGCTCCCGTCAGTAAAATATTAGCTCCAAGTGGTTCTCTTGTTCTAAGTTCATCTACTGGAATATATGTAAGCGGCTCATTTTCTGCGACAATTACTCGTAAACAATATATTGGTGCCACTACAACTACAACTACTACTTCTACGGTTCCGTTAATGATTGGTCAGTTTGCTTGGGTTCCCTCTGATTATACCGGTCTTACTTCTGTTAGAGTAAGAGCAATAATGGCTACAGATGGAACTGCAAATCATACCGGCTCTCTGCAAATCTATAACTTAACTTCTGGTAGTTATCTTGATTTGGTTGATACACCATCTTCTGGTAAACATTTTACAATAACCGGATCTACTCCAACTCTTGTTAGTTCATCTAACTTGCTAACCGGTATAACAAACTTTGACAATTCTTCTACATCAATTTATGAGGTAAGAGTTTCTGGTTCTACTGCTAATAACGTAATAGTTGGCGGCGTTGAACTTATCTATGAATGAAAATTTTATACATTTTTTGGTTCGTCATTACATAATTAATAAAATCATATAGCTATGATTTCTACTGCTTGAAACTGGAGTGCCGATTAAAAACCGGTGCTCCTTTTTCTTTTTAAGCTGTCAAAAATATTTTCATCTACCCCCTTGACAAGTTTTTCTCCCTGTTTATCGTCCAATTATCCAAGCGCCAACAACTATCGGCGCTATAACAAAAGGAGATAAATTATGTTAACACTATACTCAACTCGTGCTCTTGATCGTCTATTCAACGATGTATGGAACAATGCCTGGGAAACATATACCCCATCTTATGCTAACAATATAAAAGTTAAAGACGGCGTTGCAACCGTATCCTATGAACTTCCAGGTATTCCAAAAGATAAAATATCCGTATCCTGGAAAGATAATCAACTCTCTATATCCGGTAAGAATGGTGGACGCTCTACAAACTTCCGTGTATCATTCCCAGATATAGATAAAACTACTCTTAAGGCTGAATGCACAGATGGTATTCTTACTGTTTCAGCAAATCTTAAAAAAGAAGAAGATGGAGTGGTAAACGTTCCAGTCTTGTGAATATTTAGATAAAACCAATCAAGCAGAATAACAAGGGGAGCATGAAAGCTCCCCTTCTTTTTTCAACTATATTTTGGTCTTGCTCCAGATGCACCGCCAGATACTTTAACAGCCTTATTCTTGAGATTAGCACCGGTATTCAATACCTTTTGCTGCTTCTTATCTTCAGCAATAAGCCGATCATCACCATGAGGCTTACCATCATCAACAATGCTTCTGGCTCTTAGATGTGCGTGCTCATGCTGGAATACTCTTGCCTTATATCCAGTAAATCTTTCTTTGCGTTCTACAAAGGAACCATCTTCTTGTAGTTCCCACCATGTAGCGTCTATAGTCTTCCAACGGCTAACTTCAAATGGTAGCCCAGGAACGCTTAAACAGCCCTCTATGCCCTCTTCTTTACCATCTTCGGCTACTGCCCTCCACTCAGGATTGAAATAGGCTATAAACCTTTCCAGGGGCTTATTTTCTCCATCCATCTCACGGATTATGAACAGTTGTTTGAATATGTTTATTTGAGGAGCGGCAAGCCCGACCCCATCATCTTCTAAACAAGCTTTAACCATTTTTTGCAGTAAGGCTTTAGTTTCTGCTGCACTAATTGGTTTAGCCGTGTTATATGCAATAGATTTAGTTTTAATCCGGTTGAATAGAATGATTTGCGGGGTTTTAATTTCTGGATTGAGTTCAGAGATACGTATGTGCATATATCATTGTCCTGCAAAAAATGCTGCTGCTGGAACCATTCTTAATGTATTATATATCATTCCAAGTGTTTCATCTATCTCGTCTTTAATAAGACCTAATACCTCAATGATTTCATCTTTGGACATACCGGGCTCTCCATGAACCCGCATACGATCTTGAATGATCTTCATTAGGTCTTCTTTCCATGAATAATCTTTACCCATACTAACACGGCTCTCATTCAAATTTAGAGATTGGTATGGTGTGAACATTAATTCACGCTCAACATCATTAATGGAGAGAACGATATCTGCCATTTGATCTGGAGAATATTCTCTACGTAGTTCGTCATTAATGGTGTTTATGGCTTGTTCTAATATTTCAACAAATTGATGTTGAGAGCTAACACCATCTGGAGCCATCTCACGCATCTTTGCTACAATACGCTCAAATATTTCAGAGCGTTTAAAATATAGTTTACCAATAGGATTTGGGTCTGGTCCAGCATTTGGAATAGAGATAGCAACATCTTGTTGCATTTGTTCTAATAGACGGCTGTATAATAACCAACCACGTAATCTTTCTGCTTCTGTTAAATTCGCCATGACATTAAATATTCTGGCGCAGTTTATTTAACATTCTGCTCTTTAGATCCTCCATATATGTTCCCTTAAAACCCGAAGCCTCTATCCACTTTTCATCAACCCAAAACATAACACCATCATCACCATTAGATGATAATATCTTAAGCATAACTCGTTCCCCAGCAACAATCTTCCCTATCTTTGTTATAAATCGTTTAATGTCTATAACCAAGAAGTTTTTGATCTCTGCATCCTTTTCATTAGCATCAAAAGGTATATGGGGCTTTACTGCATATGGAGTATGATACGTTGTTGGATCTGGACATACTTCCTGCTTATGTCTGCGATACTCAATATACTTTTGATAATACCATGATGGGATCATAGTATTAGCGGTAATACGTTCACTACGATCCCAGATTAACATAGAGAATTTTATCTCTCTCATCTCTTCTTCTGAGACTTTAAAGGTAAAAAGCACCTTATCCCGATGCTCGGACTTATATTGACATAGTTTACCGATAAAAGGATGGTTAGACATAACTTATAATATCATATGTATATTTAAAAATAAAGGACAATCATTATGCAACTACCAGCCCGTATGGAAAAATTCTTAAATGAAGTGGTTTATCCAGTTAATCCGGATTTTAAAATAAAGAATAAAGCAAACAAAAGCGGCATATACTCCTTCTTAAGCTTCTTTGGAAAGATATTCAATCCAGAGTTAGATACCAGATATATTACAGTAGTAAATGGTGAATGCTGGTATCCAGCAGATTATTTTGATGAACATGGTAACTTTAAAGAAAGTTATGCACAATCCGGCATAGAAATCATGGCACATGAAACCATGCACGAATATGACAGAAAGAGACTTGGAAGCTTCCTTTATACCATGATGTATGCATCCCCACAGATACTTGCTCTATTAGCTCTTGGAGCCATAGGAGCTATCTGGAACCTATGGTGGCTATTATGCTTACTATTTTTGTTGCTTTTAGCTCCTCTACCATCTCCAGGGCGTGCTTATATTGAACTGAGAGGTTATCGTGTTAACATCATGTTAGAACGTTTGAAGACATATGGAGATCCACAAGCATATGCTGAATGGGCAGCAGAAACACAGTTCTGTAGTCCAGCCTATTTCTTTATGTTTCCGTTCAAGAGCTATGTAGTTGGGAAACTATTAGAGCGTGAATATGAAAATGAACCGGTATATAAGAAGATTATGGAATGGTTTAAGGATAATGTCAACCCTTGAGCACTTCTTGTTTTGAAGATTTGCGGTAACCTTTTAGAACACGTCTAATATTTTTAATATCAAGTTCTACTTTTTTAAGGGCAAGTTCCACGCTTTTAAGGTCAAAATCTTCTAATATTTGATTTTCATCAAAAGCTTCGAAAAGTTTTTCCATGGCTGGATCTCCTGCTGCAACCATTTTCATTTCTTTTTTTTCATCCATAAATACACCTTTTGCAATAAAGTATTAAATATTAAGTCTTGGATGGATAATTAATGAGTATGACTCTTAGCCTTATAAAGAATATAACTGAAGAAGTGAAGAAGCTTAAAGAACAAGCTCCTCCTCCTCCTCCGCCGCCGCCAGATCCTGCGGCCGGAGATCCGGCCGCACCTCCAGAATCACCGCCACCAGATGCAGGTGGTGAGCCTTCTGCGGAAGATGCAGGTGGAGATGAAGCTGAGAGTTCTATGCCAGAAGGGCAACCGCCTGTTGACTCAGCAGATCCAAGTAAAAGTGTTATTGACTATGCTAAAGAATTAGCTGGAAAAACAACAGATGTTGAAAGGATATTAACTGGAGTTAAAACTAGTATTCAATATAACTTTGGTGGTGATTTTAGCAAAGCATCAGGAATTATTCAAAGACTCAGAGATGAAGAAAAAGTGGTTTTAGATGATGTTGCAAATAGATTACAACTATTTATAAACGGAACTATAGTTAATAATCCAAAGCCACAAGCACAAACCCAACCAATTCAGTCGGTTCAGCCTAATCAAGCGCCTGCTCCGGCACCTCAACCTGCACAAACTCCACAGACTTTATTTAGAGAAGGTAAAAACGTTATGACAAAAAACCAACTTAAGCAACTTATTCGTGAAGCGGTTAAGGCTTCACAAAAACGTAATTCTTTAGAAGAAAAAATTCAAAAAGAAGTGCTTAAAAAGTTATATGAAGGCGGATTATTTGACACATATCGCTCTCAGGTAGGCCAAGTAAGAACCGGAATTGAACAACAACTTCTTTCAACAGAAATACAAGATATGGCAATCGATCTATTTGAAAAAATATGCCAAAAAGTTGGATTGGATTCAGATAATCTTACTCCAGATGCAGAAAAATTTATTAAAGCAGAATTAGATCAAATGGTTGTGAGCGCCCAAGACTTAGGTGTAAAGTTGGCTCAAGTTGCAGCAGTAGTTAAAAGTGCTACGGGTGGAACAGCAAAATCCAGTTCTGAAGAAGGTCAAGGTTGAATATATGGCAACAAGAGACAAATTAGAATATCAAAAAAAGCTTCGTTTTCTTCGTGAAGCACGTGCCAAGACCGCTTCTGAACAGCTTAAGCTCGCTAAGAGAGCTGAAGAAAGTGATCTTACCAAGCCAATGGTAACTCTTGGAGACAAAGAGAATAGAGTTCCTGCTCGTGGCGAAACTCCAAAAGCTTATAATGAAACCCCAAAGACCGGTGAAGAATCCTTATATAAGGATCCGGTTGAGGGCGGCGATAAAAAAGAAAAGAAGATTGATGTGGATCTTTCTGATTTAGATCGTGCAAGAATTTCCGAACAAAAACGTTTTTATGTTGGACGTGTCGGTGAAGAAGGTCCATATGAAAATGAAAAAGATTTTGAAAAATTAGGTAGAGAATTAGGTAGAGATCCAATATTCTTCACCGGTAAAGAAGAAGCAGGAACTTTAGCCGATCAATTAATCGATCTCTATCCAGAAGATGAATTCATGGATTTTGATGTAAGAGAACTCGGTGATGAAGATATTGAAGAAGAAGACTTCTTAAGAGAAGCCACACCTCCACAAGAGGATGCAGATCAATCTCTTTTACGTTTTAAGAAAAGAAAAAAGGCTCTTAGAACAAAGAAAATGAAAAAGAAGTCTCAAGCAAAGCTTGATGAAGCTCTTAGCTTAGATGAACTTTTAAGAGAATGTGGTTGCGAAATGGAATCTCCATTTGATGCACCAGAAGAAGAACATCAAGGATATATGCTCGTTCAAAGTTTAGATAAACTTGCCGATCAAGCCGCTGAATTATCTGATATGGCAAATCATGAAGACAATCCAGAACCTTGGGTTGAATTTAAAGTTAACGCCGCTGCGGAACAATTAGATGCAGTTCATGATTATATCATGTATGGACGTAAACACCGCCCAGATATGGAACATCATGAAGGTTCAGAACATGTAGAAGAATTATATGAGGGAACAATGAAAGTAAAAGAAGAAGACCTTAAGAAAATCATTCGTGAAGCTGTAAAGGCAAAGTTGCAAGAATTATCTTCTTTCAACAAGGAAGAACTTCCAGGTTCTGGAGATATGCCAGCTCTTATGAAAGAGTTTGATGATCTACTTCTTCAATTCTCAAAGGATGCACTTGATCTCCATGCCAAGATGGTAGAAGAAATGAAAGTAGATATGCTTGGTGGGACTGCTGCTCCACAAATGTCTCCACGTATCGGTGAACGTAATCGTATGCTAACCGTTCGTGCTGGAATGCTTCGTAAGCTAGCAGCCAACTGCACAGCCGCTATTGAAGCTTGCCGTCGTGAAGGTTGATTATTAGCCTACAAGAGCTAAGAAATCATATTCATTAATAACCTTAACCCCTAAGTCTCGGGCTTTAATCATTTTGGTTGAAGCCCGAGTTTCATTTGTTATTAGGTATGTTAAGTTTTTGGATACTGCGGGTTTAAAAACTCCACCATTCATTTCTATAATCTTAACATATACGGCTCTTGGATGACTTAGTTCTCCTGTTATGCAGAATGACTTATCTTTAAGATTGCCGCTACATTTAGCATAAACAAAGTTATGTGCATCCAGATTGCTAACGTATAGTGGACCATGAGCTTCGGTTAATATTTTTGCCGGCCATTTAGAATATTTCTCTGTGTCTTTGTGAATGACAAGAAACATATCTCCGGTTCGGATTTCTATGGATATGGCGGCGCTTTTATCTTTATCTGGTTTTGTATATGCTATAAAGTTTGATGTAGCGATTGCATAGTAACCGGGTTCTATATTCTGTATGGCATTTTTAACGTTCATGCTATCATCTTAAAGAAATCTAATTCAGATATCAACTGCACACCTTGTTGTTTAGCTCTTTTTATTTTGGTGCTTTCTGCTGATGAAGAGTTGATTAGATAGTTTGTTTTCTTGCCTACTGATGTTTTATATGTGCCGCCGCTTATTTCTATAATTCTCTTATATGTTGTTCTTGGAAATATGGTAAGACCGGTTATTGCGATATTTTTGTTAGCCAATTTATTTGATACGGCAAAGAACAGCCAGTTATCCATATCGTTAGATTTGATGTGTGTTATTTCTTCATTGCAGATAATATCAATTTTAACTCTATCATATTCGTTATGCTTAACGTCTATGATCATACAAGTTTCTCTATATATATCTCGGTTCTTTTCCCATAGAGTTTCATCTTCTCCAAGGGTGCAGATTGCAAATTTACCGGCAACTGGAGTTTTAAATGTATCTGGAACCATATTTTTGACAAATTCATACCATCCAGATTTACGGGATTTATATTGAGCCCAGATGTTTGTCATTTATTTCCTCTTATTGTTTTTAACTCTGTGTCTGCAATTTCTCTAAGGTTAACCATAACATTTTCTATGATCTTTGCCAACTCTTTATTTTCGGAATTTCTTAGTTTCTTTGAAACATCAGATAAATCATCCAGGGCTTCACTAACTGTATCATACCGATGATATATCTCAGACTTAACTTCTTTCAATAGATAATACTTTGGTATCCACGTAGTTCCACCAGAAGCTTTAATAATACAAACACGGGTATTGGTTTCATCTATTACCATTACAGCTTCGCCTAAATCTTCTATAGAATTAACCAATCCTACATTTCTACCTTTAGCATCTGAATAGGTTGGTATTAAAACTACCTTGCGTAAAGAGAAGGTTCTACCCAAATGGCTTTTTAAATAAGGTTTAAGTTTACGATTTGCTGGCATAGTAATAGATATATACCCGAAATATTAAGATATTCTCTTAAACGGATAGTTGTTTTTAATGTGCTTTATAAAATATTTGCCAGCACTACTTCCGTCCCCTGCACTACTCAGCAATGTGTTAGCTACATCAGAGGGCACTTCAAAATAGCTATAAACGCCAGGAGAGGTTTTAAAGCTAACGGTTAGGGTTTGTAGTAGGCTATCATATCTGGCTTCTTTAAGCGTTGAGCTGTTTTCAAATATAGCTTCACGCTTTCTTGGAGCGGTTGAGGTTTCTGGAGCCATAAGGGCATCCCATACTGGATCTTTCTCCTCTGACATACCCAATTCTATCTCACTCCTCTAATACTTTAAACAACTCCCATGGATATGTAGCCATGTGGTTATAAAGGATTATTCCATGAATTTGATCACCCACAAGAACTTTTAGTAAACTATAGTCAAAACGAAAACGACGTATTTCTACCAACATGAACACATCATCTTTCTTAAGAAACTTAAGTGCTTTCTTTAATAGGAATGGATGAAAATCACGTCGTTCCGCCTCTTCAATTGCAAACTTTGTATCTTCTGTTGAATATAATGGTAAATCTGTAGCTAACATATATTGATACAGACTACCTCTTTCAAAAAAAGCTTCTGTTCTTTTTCTTACCATACTATATTTTACCCATTTATAGTATAGATATAGTTTCTCCCAATTTACTATTAACCGATCTGTTAATTTAGTTGCAGCATCCACAGCCGCATCTGTCATTAACTCTTCTGTTCGTTGTATGATCTTTCCCTTTAAACTCATATAAGGGTAAATATAAAGCAAAAAGCCCTTGGCTTTCGCCAAGGGCTTTTTTAGCTAACGATTTTGATTAGATCAGGCTTCTTCGTCCACGAGCTCGTCTGGCTCCCCTGCTTCATCACCAAGGATGGTGAAGGACGAGATAACGCCGCTATGACGAAGGCTCCAAACCTCTGCACGCTCACCGGAACCTACACGCTCAAGCTCAAGACGGACCTGACCACCACGACCACGAAGCTGGATACCACGATTAACCGTGAACGTTCCATTAAGATCCGTGATAGTGCTCTGGATGCTTACCCGACGATCACCCTCGGCACCTACAAGGCTCTTGAATGCATCCTTAAGCTCCGTTGCACGGGTGGCATTAATCTCATAAACGACCGGAACCTCTGCCTCTGAGGAGGCACCATGAAGGGTGCCATTAACCGTCATATTGAGAATAAAGGCACTCTCGGGGGTTCCCGTAGTGATCGTATTGCGAGCGCCGTCTACAAGCTCAAGAAGCTTGCTGCCTCCCTTGCCCTTGCCCGTGCGGACCTTAACGACCGTCCAATCACGAGACAGGTGAGCCTTATCACCAAGGAAAGTGATACCGATAACCTGACCAGGGGTGAACGTGCTGATTAGTGACTTAAGTGCTGACTTATCCATTGTTTTACTCTTACTCTTATTGGTTAGGGGTTTAACGACACTCTTGTTTGCGGTTCGTGTCTTACCGCTTACATTCTTAACCTTAGCACGGTTAACAACATTTGTAAACTGATTAACATCATTAAGCATTGCAGGGGTAATCCCATTACGGACAATAGGATCCACATTAAGAGCCGCCGCTGCAATAACAGAGGGCTCAGGCTGACAATCTCTTTCCATAATCCAGTTAATGCTATTAATCAAGCGATAGGAGCGCCCAGCAGCCGTTGTAATGGCACGGGCAACTGCAACCCTATCACCAGCCTGGAAGTTATGCACAATGCCTTCCCTGCCTGTCCTGGGGTCTGCAAAGTGGCAATCGTTATTTAGAACGATATAGCCAACCGTGGTATCCGGAGTATTGTTCCTTCTCATTCGCATACATTCATTATAGCAGAATAGAAAGAGGATTTAAACTAATATTCAGCGTTCTACCATATCAACTCGGACAACCCACGCCCGCACTTCTGAAACAGGAATATTCAGAATAGCCGCTGCATCATCAACAAGGGTAACTCTAATATCCGGATCCTGATATTGCTTTAGCTTCCAATCCTTATCAAGAGGAACAGGGTCATACCAACGTTCACCCGTGCAAAGCCTAACAAAATAACGAGGTTTTAGTTTCATATATAGTTTCCTATTCAGATAGACAGTTTATCAGCTTCACGGATACGGTTTTGAACCTGCTCATGTAGTCGTGCAAATGTATCCGGAACATTAGCCAGTATCTTTGTATCTGCAATAACGTTTAGCTGTCCATTATTATCAAAGTATCCGATTGTGATAAACCCCGGCTGATACATGGCAAAGGCACCAGGGTTCAGACTATCTTGAACATATGCTACAAGCACACGAAGTTGATATTCAAAGTTGTTCATTTTCTACTCTCTCGTAAACCTTTTGTTGGATCCATTTTGCTGGGATAGCGATTGTTTTATCTTCATAAAGGGCAATATAATATCTTCCTCTCTGATATCCCGACTTTTTATTCCAGCTATCAATAATAACTATTGGATTTTTGAAGAGGCAAAGACAAGATCCAACAATGTTCCAATCTCCATCACTATTTTTAGCAACAGTTAGCACTCCTGCTGCATTTGGTATTTTGTCTTTATGACTGGACGTATACAGTCTGCCGATATGTGGACCGGTTAACATTGATATCAATAGCTACGAACGGCGGCATTAAGCCGATCCTCTTTTGCCTCCATCCGATCACGCTTACGATAATCATCAATGAAGCTATACTTGTTGCTATACCAAGTAAGCTCGCCACTACCATCAAACGTATGGAACGTCATGGGACCATCCTCAGTCTCAAACCATCCACTCTCGCTGTTAACGATGCTGGTAAGACCGCCGCTACCCATGAAAAGGATCTTATTGCCACCGCCGATAGTCTTACCGATCTTATGAAGAACCATCGGGTGAAGAACATCAAGCGGTCGGTTCCACGCCTGGATGCCCTCACGGAGATTTTCGGCAAAAAGCTGGGTATCGCTCTTTTCCTTATCCTTGCCAGCGAAACGATTAAAGGTTCCGTTATGCATCATGTAGAGGTCAAACCCATCCCGCTCACGGGTGAACACGGGGAACGGGTGGCAACGATCATCGCTGGTATCTCCTGCCGTGCGCCACCGGAAATGAATGGCATGAGGAACATCGATCAGGGCTTCATGCAGATCCATGAAATCGTTAAAACGCATTAGAGCCTTGATCGTATGAACTTGTCCCTTTTCATGCCACATGATACCAACACCATGCGGATTGTTAACAAAAGCCGTATACAGCTTTGCAACCGAGAGAGCCTTACCCGAGGGGTTATTGATGATTACACACATAAGCTCATTATAACTTAATTATTCTGAGATTTCAACCAATATAATAATGCTTAAAATTGGCGGTTTTATATTGGTTCAATTGTTCCTTTTAACACTTTTGTCATATAAAAAGCTACATTTCTATTGCTGATATATGTCCAATCTATATGATCTTCTGTGAAACGAGCTGGCACTAAATCAAAATATATTGTATCTTGATAGAGAAAACGAAGTGTGTAGATAGAAAAATTATCTTCAAATTTATTCTGTTGAAAGAAATATCTTTCTGCCCCAAGAAACACTAACACTTCGTTTTCCGGAATGAGCACATCAACTGCTATAGTTGCCGGCTCATATTTCTCGTCAGTTACAAGCTGAACAAGATAAGTTGGAGCTATGGTCTTATATAGCTTACCAACTGTGTAAGGACATTCAATTGCACCCAATGTATTTTCTTCACCCGGTCCATATGTTTTAACCGGATATTTCGTTAATAAGTTATCCATATTATGGATTAGCGTCAGATTAAACTGATCGGCTGGTGTAAGAACTTCAGTCATAAAAATCACTTATGTCCCGTTCTTTTATGCATTGGAACATGTTGATCTATCAATGCTGGTAGACCACACAATCTCAATCCATTTGGTAAATGAGCATCACAAACGTATAAGCAACGTTCCGTGCTATGCAATTGCCATTTTGGTTCCCCGTGGCATTGCACATTAAAGTCCGACATTAACGAACATAACTCTTTTGTAATAACATCATCTTGTTCCATATACACATATCCCATATTTAAATATGGGCCCCCTATCTATAAATAGGGGGTAAGTATACGTCTTACATGTAGTATACGAATTATTCTATGGGTATAACATCATTAGGCAATACGATGATCCATCCAACTAATTCTTCTTGAAGAATTTGAAGACAAACATGATCTTCATAAAATGAAGAATGATCTCCTGGTTCCCAATAATCTATATCCAAAATCATGAATATCTCCCCTGGATGCAAGATATTAATGGGGCTACACATTGCATCATTTGGATTTAAATCCAGTAATGCGTGTTTCCAACCAGCTTCTTCATCTATCTTATATAAACCGCCAACCTTAAGATTACAATACTCCATTAACATAAAACCCCCATGTAGTTAAATATGCTACATAGAGGTTAAACATTCATAGCGGCATTAGATTATAAGTTTTTACGAAGCATATTTTATCTTCATACAATACGTGAACACCATCATGATTTGGATACATTGGCTTATCAATAACCATTACCAAATCATTGTTTAGAGCAAATGGTTTAGCATCCCATATTATGTCTTTATTATAGAAATCATCACGGGGATGAAAAAGATATGCCGCCATAAGATACCCATCATCTGTTCTTATGGGTATGTTTCCCTTTATACGATAAAGCTTTCCAATCTCAATCTCCATCTGGAAGAACCTCTACAAGAGCATTTGTAGGTTCATATGTATATGTCTCATTACCCCAAAGAATATAATGACGATCAACGCCCTTACTAGGGACTAAACTTGGTCTATAGAAATCTGTTTCCGTTTCTATAACCATCCCGACACATTTGGCGTGTTGAAGACCGGCATATGTTATGCTATAAAATTTTGGATCAAGGCGAACCAGACTGCCGGGCTTTATCATTTTCTTCCTTCTCCAACAATAGTTTCTTATAAGCTCCTTCATAACAATCGGCTCGTAACCAATCTGGAATAAAATTTTCTTGATGTTCTCTAAAAAGACCCTTGAGCTTCATTAAACCATATTGCCGCTCTATTCGGAACCAACACTTTGGATAATATTCAGATCCGGTTATACGCCCCATCATAGGAGCAGTTCCCGCTGTCATGCCACTACAACGAGCAGCAAAACCAAAATCAATGGTTCCTCCACCACATAGAGGATATGAAAGTAAAATTAAATCAGGATCTTTCCACATAACATCACCTATAAGGTTTAACTAAACGTAGCTGTTCTTCATAAACGTTAATCCAGCCAGTTTTGTCTCCAAGCAATACTTTAATCCAATAACAATCTTCTGCACCGTATTCTTCAATAATCATAAATGGCGTTTCAAAAGCTTCTGCACGGATCCAGTCAGTAACCTTTCTGATTTTTAAAACATATGTATCACTCATTGCATATGTTGCAACATCTGGATCTTTAGCAAGAATATAAAGTTTTCCAATCTCAGCCATCTAAAGGTTCCAAAAAATCTGAATGAATATCCCAAACTGTATCATCAATAAGAACTCGGGTCCATAATTTACTTACCGGGGTGTCCCAATGAGGACTTATCTGTAATACTAAACAAACTTGATTTAAAGATAAATCACATTGTTTTTTAGTCTTTTCATTAATGCCAAATGGATCTGCTTTCCAATTGCGAGATTTACATATCCTATATAAACCGCCAACTCTAACAGAGATATCCATACCTTTAAGTATTATTTATCTCTTCCCATTCATCTTCCCATTGTGAGACATATCCAAGCTGATCGTTCACCAATACCTTCATATGTTGCATATAAATGGTAGCCGGCTCATGCATTCCTACTCCCATTCTCCTCTTGTGTCTCTGACAATAATTGACTTCCAATACAAGCATTATACAGCTATCAGGTGGAGGTAAAGCTTTTGGATTATCTAAATTATCATCCCCAAGCGCATAAAACATATTATTACGCAAGCCTTTGTCATTCGGAAAGTCTTTATTTTGTAATGGACGATATAATTTCCCTGGAATAAAACGATTCATATGGGTAAGTATAATACAAAAATGCCCGGTTATTTCTAACCGGGCACTTAAGTTTAGTTGTTTATAATCTCAGCCGAAGACGAGGGTGCTCTTGACCTGACGAGCGATGTTTCGGCGGAATGCACGACCCACATCACCACCCCAAAAAGCCTCCTTCACGAAGCTCTCAAGCCGACGATCACCAAGGCGATACTCATAAACACGACCGGTGGAGCGCATCTTGATATGAACGGTGTTAAGACCGGTGTTATCCTCACCCGTGCGGACGCTGACTGACTTGATAAGGTTTGACTCAGGGAACTGACGATATACGTATGACATTATATTTACTCTTTCTTTGTTGTTGTTTAGTTATTCGGGTTTCGCTTTCCTTTGCTTCACCCTACTCTCTTAATGTAGCAACTTCCATGCCAGCTATAAACTCTTTAGTTAACTTTTTTTCTCAACCAAACTTGACCAACCATCTAAAGGGGAAATCAAGTCTTGATAAACAAGCCGCTTGTGTTCGTTTACTAAAATAGTATATTGTTTACGAATAACGGAACGTCTGGATGGTCCCGCAAGAGGAAGAGTGATATCGTGAATAGAAACAATAAGGGCGGGTTTATTTGTATAGCCCGCCGACCATTCATTGTATATTACAAGAGCACCGGGCTGGATATTGTCATACCACCGCTGACGCTTCTCTGCTAACTCCGGAGACATTACTTGACCTTCACACCATCATATGCAAGAATATCAACTTCATATCCCAAACTGATTAGCTGACGCTTATAAGACTTTGCTTTATCCAGACTGATGGTATTCCAAGCATCCAGACGATTATCTGTCCAATAAGGCTGTTCTCCATACTCAAATGGATCCGGCGCCCAATCTTCAAAGTATTTCTCGTTATCTGTATTGACAATTGCAAAAAAACCAAACTTAGTCATTTCATATCTCCACGATAAACCATGTATACCTTACTTTCATCCACAAGGCGCATATAATTCTTGGCACCTTCCAGCGTAATGAAGTAGGCAATGGGATTATTGGTCACGGTGCTGTGGATAACGTACATAACCATAATCTATCACAAATAATATGTTATTTAAACCATTTAAAATGAAAAAGCCGGATAGGGGGATCCGGCTTAATCAAGGGGAATTATAATATATCAATCTCTATCTTTTAGAGCTCTTTTTACTTTTTTCATGATATTACGAGTGCGGGCGTCGGCATTAGACTTTTCACTTGCCATGTGTTCAACTTCACGGCGTAGTTCACGCTTTTCACGAGGAGTCATATCTCTCTCTCTTTCTTCAGAATCTTTCTCTTTCTTTTCCTTTTTTTCTTGTAGATGCTTACGCACAGCTTCTCTGACAATTCTGCGAACTGCTTCGGCTACTGGTGCCGGTGGTGCTGCTGGTGGAACTGCATTTGGATCTGCTGGTGGAGCAGCAGGCGCAGCAGCAGCAGGCGCTGCTGGAGCTGGAGCTACTGGCATTGGAGCAGCGGCGGGAGCAGCAGGAGGCATCGCAGCCGCCATATTTGGATCTGCTGGTGGAGCCGCTGGTGGGGCGGCGGCGGGTGCTGGAGCGGCAGCAGGAGCGGCAGCAGCATTTGGATCTTGTTCATCCATAACTTCAAACATGGCTTCTCTAACCATGCGGCGCAATCTATCAACGGTTAAAGGACGGGTATTTACATTCTCTTTAACGGTTTGACGAATTAAATTTTTTAACTCTGTAGCAGATATTCTCATACGGTATACTCCTATATTTTCCTTAATTATTAGTCTTTCTTTCTTTTTCTTCCGGCAGCAGCCATTTTAGCCATCTTACCTTTGCCATATTTCTTTGCACCAGCTTTATATGCTATGGCTCGAGCTTGTTCTTCAGACTTACCTGATTTCTTGAGGCTGTCTACAAACTTAGCAAATCTACCACCGCCACCAAGACGCATGGATTTACCCTTATAGGTCTTCGCTTTCTTCTCTGCAAGAACTTCACGAACAAGGGAACGAATTGCTTCCTGTAGTTTTTTAGCCTGTTGCATTTCTAAAGTATCCGCAACGCTTTGTGCTTTTTTTCTTAATAATTCAGCTTCGGCTTCTTCCCAAGCTTGTTTGCCCATTATTCTTTGTTCAATCGCTTCAAGTGCTTTAAGAAGTTCCATACCTGCCGGTGTTTTAACTTGTCCTCTTAAAATTGCACCTTCTTCAACTTCTTCTTTCATATTATCGTTATGTGTTTCGTCAAGCCCTTCGGATCCTTCAGATTCTCCACCTTCCGAATCTCCAGAATCAGAATCCCCTCCAGAACTTTCAGAATCACTATCATCTTGTTCTTTAAGAGAAGCACCACGTCCAATGCCCATTCTCATTGGTAAGCGTTCCAATTCTTCTTCTTCGGCAGATGGTTGAAGTTCTCGGATAGCTCTTTCTTCTTCGGTTTCTTCAAAATCTTGAGGCATGAATTCAAATTCATCTTCTTGAGGTGGTAGAGGCTCATCTTCATAGCCTTCTGGAGCTTCTAAAGGTTCTTCATTTGCGAGATCATCAATCATCATCTGGAGGTCTTTAACAGATAATTCTTCTGGATCCACCCAACGTGGACGAATGTTATTAAGTTCTTTATACATATCGCTGTATACAGAATAGAGCATCTTCTTTTCTTTTTCGTCTTGATCTTCGCCTGGGGCATATCCCATTGGAATATCTAAATCTCCTTCTACATTAGCTGGAGGAACATCATTGAAGTCTCCATCAGCTTCAGTAGAGGTTTTATCTTCAAGCTTATCTGTTAAGCTTTCTTCTGCGATACCACGAGGCCATTCTTCCATACTTTCTTTAAGAAGTCCAGCAAGTTTAAGCATTCTCTTTTGATATATTGTTGACATAAAAATCCTCAAATATTTGATAAATATGTTTCTATATGTTAGCCGCCTGCATATTTGGCATTAAAAAAATTAATTCCTGCACTCACTATATGTTTATCAAGTATCTTGATATTATAATCATTTTCTACTTTATCCCGCCATATTTTTAGATTATTCTCTAATGCTGAGACATTTACGGGTTGTGATATTTGATATCTCCAGGCTTGTGGAACATTAGCTAAAGTTTTTCTGAGTTCTCTCTCGGCGGCGTAGCGTTTGGTATCATCTACATCGTCTTCATCTGATGAACGTGAACGATCTATAAGTTTTTGAACGGCATTAAGTTTATCATTTATTGCATCGTTTGTGCTTGTTGGTAGACCACAATCGGTGGTTAACAACTCTTCTATTATTTCTTTATGAACATCAGGACGATTTTTAAGATAATGCATCCATATTTTGTCGGCGTCTTTAGAGTTGCTATTACGATCTGCCATAAGATATGCTGGACGGACAATAGACATTGCGATATCGTAGGTTAATGGACCCCAACCTTTTACTGCTGCGCTACTATTAACTGTATATGTTTTTGGACTTGTTGGGGTATTGCACTCTTTATTTAAATCCATGTATATGTAGCCGATAATGGATTTAGTAAGAATGTTGCTTAATGAAATCTGAGCGGTTTCACGATTAGAAGAGTTTGCTGTTCTTGCACGTTCTATGATTGCGTCTATTTGTTCTTGTTCCTGATTTAGTTTTAGGCGGCCTTCCATTGCTTTATTTTCATCATACCTATTTTTGAAAGCACTTTTTCTCTTTGTATATAGATCCAAGAATAGACTTGAAATATATTCATATATTTGATCAGGTATTTTTAGTCCAAATGCAACAGAATTTTCTGAGATTGTTTGGATGTATTTATCCAGTTTTGGCGTAGTTGGTGGATAAAACATTTTTGAGATCATTGGTTTGTATTGATTGACGAGATTGATTACCGCTTCTGCACTATCTTTTATGCTTGTTTCGCCATATATTTCGTTATATTGTTTTTCAAACTCATTTGGAGATATCAATATAACCCGATAATCGGTTTTATAGAGAGCCAAACCTTCGGATTGTGCTTGATCCAAAGTATTTGCGGCTTCGTCTATATTCTCTTTCAGAAGATATGTTAGTAGACTGTTTAATGGCATAAAGACCATTATAAATAGGAAAGAGCGGGAGTTATATTCTGCCCGCTCTTTACTTTTACCATTTTCTATTATTTCTGTCTTCTACGTCTTTATCATAACATGGTTGACATCTGCACATTAACCAATACCCACCAAGTTTTTTAACGGTCCCTGGAGCACCACAAGTCTCACAGATTTGTCCAGATTTCCCTTCGGCTTCATCTATTAGTTTGCGAATAAAATCATCGCCTCCATAGATATAAAACCGCAGGTATCCAAACTTCTCTTTAACTTGTGTAGCTTCTGCTTGCTCTACGTGATCAAAGTCATCTATGTATGATTGTATCTTGTAGCATAGATTATCTATTAAATCATACCAACCATCTGCGTGTTCAAACCAGAAGTTCTCTTTGAAGATTTTGGGATATTTTTTTATGATTTCTTTTGTTTTATCTTCATTCATGGCAGTTCTCTGATGATTTGTTGGTCAAGCATATCTATAATCTCTGTTGCGGTAAAGATAAACTGTTTTTCATTGCAAGCAAACTTAATGTGATAATCATCGTTGATATTGCCGCTATGTTCACTTTTAAAGTAAATGGGGCTACATTCTTCGGTTATTTCGGTTATGAAGAGTTTATTCCAGGGTTCAAACTTATAAATGTGTCTTTCTAATGCGCTTTTAAACTCTTCTTCGGTGAGACTTTCTGTTATTGTATCTCCTGGCTCCAAGTCTTTTATTGTTTTCACATAGTTGAATAGGAACTCATATGATTTGCCAATAGCGAACTGATATATTTTTTCTTTACCGTCGTTGCAATGTAGATTGATGCTGGGTAGAGATTTTGTTGGTGAGGTTAACCAAGTTGTTTGTAGAGGGACATAGGGGGCGTATACATATCCCGACGATCCGGACATTGGGGTAATAATATTTCCGGCTACGGTTCTAATAGAACTTACAACATTATTCATGGTAGTTGTATAAGAACCGGACATAACGGTATATGTTGGTTTATTATTGGACATTGCTTCATTTTATAAGAAAAAGCAATATCTTTAAACTGCATATCAACGACGACGGAGGCGTTCTCGGTCGGCATCTGGATGACGGACAGGTTCATCACCAAAATCAAACTCTGGGAAATCTCGGGGATCTTCTTCTTCTCCTGGTCCAAGTCGTGGAGCAGCAATCTTTAAGAAAAGATCATCCATCTCTTTTTGTTGTTCTGGTGTTAAACCTAACATATCTTTAAGTTCATAATATCTTCTATTTATTTCTTCTTGTTCTTCTCTGGATCTCTCTTCTCTGAGAAGTTCTTGTTGAACAGCTTCTTTAATAAGGCTTTTAAGTTCTTTTAATGTGATCTTCATAATCTTTCCTTCCATGAAGGATAAATAGAAAAGAAAAAGCAAAAAGGCTACCAAACTTTCATCTGGTAGCCTCTCAGGTATTATAAAAAATACTTGTTGTTCAGTTAGTGGTCGTTGGAGCAGCCGTAGTGGTGGTGGTGCTCTCCGTAGCCGTAGCCGTTTCCGTAGTAGCGGTAGTAGACTCGGTGGTAGCAGCAGTCTCGGTTGAGAGAGCGGCTGGAACGAGAGTAGACTCCGTGGTTTCGGTGGTGGTGGTGGTGGTAGTAGCTTCTGCGGTTGCAGGAACGCCAGCATCAGCGGCTTCTACAGCGGCGTCAGCAGCGCATGGGCATAGATCACATGGGCATTCGGCTTCTTCACCAGCAGAGGAACCCCAAGCAAAAACGCCTACAACAACTGCAAGTGCAGCTACGCCAAGACCAATAAGAACATTACGATTAAGTGTCATTTTATTTACTTCCTTTTCTTTTTTAACGGGTCATTCCCGTTTTTGTTAAGTTTATCTTACATTATCTGACTTTAAGTTTCTACCAGTTTTCTAAAGTTATTAATCTGATATTCTTTAAAATCAATATTGACAACACGATCTCTAACAAGAGTTTTAACGTTAACAAACTCTTCTGGAATATTTCTGAGGGTTTTTATGATTTTTTTGGGCTTTGTGAGGATCATAAATATATCCCTGTCATTATATTCCATATCATCAAAAATAAGACGAGAACCGGCTGGAATGTATATTCTATAGAGCTTACCTACTTGAAGATGATCATATATATTATTCATGTTTTATGATTTCTATTAGAGCTCTTGTGCTGGAGTAATATATTTTATCTTCCCAGAGGCATTTAAATGTGATGATATCTTTTGTATTGAATATGTCTGGCATCCATTCAATGAACATTGCGATGTTATTTTCATTGCCTTCAAGATCGTATATCTGTCCGCCCCATTCTGCATCTCCATCTGGGTCTTCTATCCAAGAAACTCTTATAAGAGCGCCTGGTTTTAGTTCTTTCATTAAAGAATAACCTGCTTCGGTTATATGCTTGTAGGACGGGTTATGCATGTAATGGTTTTAGAATATTATAAGGTAGCTCACAGATAGTGTCTGCGACAAGGAACACACCTACATGTGGTCTACCGTCTGTTCCTACATACATAGCTGGTGTATCTGGAGTTAGAGTAGAACGAACGAGAACGGAATAAGGTGCGGCGGCGATGATATTTTTATCATGGTCTTTTTGTTTGGGCACCCAAATACCATATGGATTTTTCCACATATGGATTGCATCCCAGGAAGATGTTGTAATGAATAGTTCTCCCGGTTTCATTTGTCTTCTTCCTCTTTTGAGCCGCTTGGGAATGTATAATCCAGGTAGAAGAGTAAACCGGAGGGTTGAGGCATAGGTTGAACAGTAATCATTTGGTTAGCGATAAGACCTGGGAATAGTCTTTGAACATGAGGGAAGAATGGCGGCGGCTTTATACATTCCTCTTTATTATTCCAGATGCGGTCATCTGAGAGTTTATGTATTTGTTCTTCAACGAGAACGTTATAGAAGCCGCCTTCTAAAACTTCTACAACAAGACCGGTTGTAGGTTCTTCTCCTTTAATCCATACCCATACGAGTTTTCCTATATCAAACATATCACAAAATCTCTTCTATGTCTTTTTCTCTGAGAAGCCATATCTTTTCTCCCAATAGAGCTTTGATACTGTAATCGGCTCCATAGCTATAATCTCTACCCAGGATTAGACCATATTGGATATCTTCTGGTAGATTAATCCATTTACCTTCTTTGGTTGAGATTTTAAAGAGTTTACCGGTTTCAAAGTTCATAGTTTTTTAACATCTGTGGAATAGAGATCCACTTGATATAGTTTATCTTCAATAAGGAATATGGCTTTTATGGGATCATCACATTTAACAAGCATCATGGGCGTGTTCATATGGATATGATTAGAGATATGGCTACCTATTGGAGTTAGTCTTAACCCATGTGAATAGTAGTGGCTATCCAGAGTATAGAGTTTTCCTATTTCAAGGTAGGGAGATTTCATTTACAATCCATGCAAAAATAATATGTTTTGAACATTTTTCCTGTTTCTGGACTATCAATGCATTCAGGTATCATATTCTGTTTTGGTAGTTTTATTCCGCATTCAAGACATTCGGCAAGTTGGTTATCTTGCCATTTTTGTTGAGCCGCCTCGGTTCCTCCATATTTAGCCGCCAAGCCTTCTGCAAGCCTTTTAAAGCCATCTTCTTGAAGGAGTAGGGCAAGCTCCTGTTGTAAGCCTTCTGTGTCTCCAAGGACCGTTTTAAGCTTTCTGGAGATGGTCATATCTCCTACTTGGAGAGAGATGATATAACGTGGTGCGCTCATATCATATCCATATAGTTCATTGGGGTTTGATAGAGTATTGTAGCGTTCCAATCTTGTGGCATTTCTTCATTTAGTTTTGAATGTTGCACTACGCATTGATATTTGCCGCCACGATATTCTGCATGGGTCATGGCTGCTCGCTTTGCTGCTTCAAGATTATCCCAACAACCAACAACATAGCTGTGATCTTCTTTGTCTCCCCAACGCCATGCTTCAACAATATAAATGTTCATGATATTACCTCGCACCAATATGGTATGCCTTCCCCATCATTATAGCAGTTATCAATATGATATAAACTATCTTGATATAAAAAGGATACTTTTAGATTATCTATTGATATTGAAATAATGAGAGCGAGGCTGCCTACAGGAATATCTTGCCACGCCCGAGCAGCGGTGCTCCAATATTTTGTTGAACCCCAAAGATGATTTTGGGTTGTTTTAACTAAATGTCCTGGTTTAAGGATTGTTTTATTATTGAGTATCGTCTGCATATAGCGGCTCTATATCTAAGGGATGAACCTCATAAACTTTTTCTTCAATCAAGACTTTGTATCTATTATACATATATGTGGTATTTATAGTAGATTTGACAACGATTAGGGCTGGTTTACCAACTAACTCTTTAATCCAGCGAGGTTGGTCTGGAGCGTTTCTAATCTTTACAAGTTGTCCGATTTTATATTCCATTTGGTTCTACCAATGATATATCTTGTTCCCAGACGGTCAGCTTTTTTTCGCCCCAAAGAGTTTTCCAACCTTTGTAGGTTTTGCCGTCTCTTCCTGGGAGTTCAACATATTCAAGTAATAGACCATATTGCCCTCTGAGTTGTTCAAAGTCAAATGCAAGATGCAGGGAGCTAAAATAAACTAAATCACCGACTTTCACACTTCCTCCAACTTTCCTATTATGTTTGCGCCGATACGATTATCTGTTGTTTCCAGTAAACGTTCGCCATGTAAAAACGTTAGCTTGTTAACTGGATTAGCATATGGTCCTGTTCCGTCATATACGCCGTCTATAGGTTCTTCCTT
>JACCDP010354248.1_pt1 | contig 38393 bp, 29 predicted proteins | sample 7445841 | NCBI WGS metagenome assembly JACCDP01 (sample SAMN15323441, study PRJNA562643) | freshwater metagenome | isolation source: river surface water | place: USA:Blue River Watershed | collected 2017-08-17 | reverse complement strand
TCCGGGCGCTCCTTGAAGATCGGAGTTTCGAGGTCTGGGGCGGCGAGCAACTGCGTGACTTCACGTATGTCGATGATTGCGTTCACGCCCTCCTCCTGGCCGGCGCAACGGAGGCGGCAGCGGGCGAGGTGTTCAACCTGGGTGGCCCTCCGCCGGTGACCCTTAAAGAGCTCGCGGAGATCCTCGTCGAGATCAACGGCCGCGGGACGTTCCAGGTGCGCGCGTTCCCAGCGGATCGGAAGAAAATCGACATCGGTGGCTTCTACGCCGACTGGTCGCGGATCGAGCAAGCCCTCGGCTGGCGGCCACGGACCGGCCTGCGTGCCGCGTTGCGACGCACGCTTGCCTTCTATCGGCGCGAGCGCGGACACTACGTGTGACGCTGCCATGACCGACTGCGCCCTCAGTTTCGTGATCCCGCTGTACAACAGCGCCGACACCATCGGTCCGCTGGTACGGGAGATCGCCGCGCTCGATGTTCCCGGCGGGCACGAGATCGTCCTTGTGAACGACGGCAGCCGGGACGGCACGTCGTCGGTGTGCCGAGGATTGCTCAAGGAGATTGCGATCCCCGTTCTCCTCGTGGAGCACGCGCGCAACTACGGCGAGCACAACGCCGTGCTGACGGGCTGGAGGCACGCGCGTGGCGCCTACATCGTGAATTTGGACGATGACGGCCAGAATCCGCCTGCGGAGGCGCTGCGTCTGTGGACGAAGGCGCGGACCGAAGAACTCGATGTGGTGTTCGGCGACTATGACGTCAAGCGCCACGCGGCGTGGCGGAACTGGGGCAGTACGCTCACCAACCGACTGACGGACTGGGCTCTGGACAAGCCGCGCGGCCTGTACCTCTCGAGTTTTCGCTGCGTCAGCGCATTTGCGGCGCGTTCCGTGGCGGCGAACAACGGACCTTTTCCGTACTTGGATGGATTACTTCTGCAGGTCACGCAGCGCATCGGTTCGCTCCCGGTCCAGCATCGTGCCAGGCAGTTCGGCCGGAGCGGGTACACCCTGCGCAAGCTGCTCCGGTTGTGGCTGAGCACGCTGGTGAACTTCTCGGTTCTCCCGCTCCGCGTCGCGACCCTTCTGGGCCTGGTGCTGGCTGCGGCCGGCTTTCTGGCCTTGGCGGTGGTGCTCTACTGGTGGTGGCGCGGCACGGGCCCCGCGTTTGGCTGGGGCTCGCTCATGGCGGCCCTGCTCGTTTTCTCCGGCGTCCAGATGGTGATGCTCGGGGTGATGGGCGAGTACCTTGGCCGCATGTTCATCACCGTGAACCAGCGCCCTCAGGCCTTGGTGCGCGACGTCCTGCGCGGTGGCGGAGATCCGCGCTGAGGTACCTTCGTCGACTAGGTGAGCTTCTTCGGCTCGATCAAGCCGATCTCCAAGGCGTACCGGGTTAGGCTGGCGACGTCGTGGAGATTGAGCTTCCGCATCAGGTTGGTGCGGTGATTGTCCACCGTCTTGACGCTGATGTTCAGCTTGGCGGCGATCTCTTTGGTGCTGTGGCTCTCGGCCACCAGTTGGAGGATCTCGCGTTCCCGGTCGGTGAGAAAGTCGCTGGAGGCGCTCGCGGAGGGATTTGCGACGACGTTGCGCAGGAGTGCCGCGACCGCCGGTCCGAAGTAGGTGCCGCCACTTGCCACCGTTTCGAGCCCCTTCTTGAACTCAAGCAAACCGGCGGTCTTCTCGACGAATCCGTGCGCGCCCGCCTCCAGCATCTCGCGCACGAGCATCGGGTTTTCGTGGCCAGAAAAAACGAGGACCCGAAGGTTGCGCAGCTGCTTCGTCAGCCGGCGCAGGAGATCCACGCCATTGAGCCCGGGCAGCTTCGCATCCAGCACGATTACATCGGGCTGTTTCTCCACACACAGTGTGTACGCGGCCTGTCCGTCACCGCTCTCACCGACCAACTGGTAGTTGGGATCGGTCCGCAGAATCTCCACCAGCATCTCGCGAATGGCGGTTTGATCCTCAACGATGACGAGCCGTTTCATGGTTTCCAAAAGAGCGAGAGAATTCCACCGGGATGAGCTACCTTGCAAGTACCCAGAAGAGGTAAACGGATGGAACCAGGCCAATATCTCGGCATTTACAAAGCTTTTACGAAGCTAGCCTAAGTTGTACACAATTCAAGCGGAGCAGCGTGGCGGCGGAAGCTGGAATCCATGCGAACAGTTCGAATCGGGGATCACTGAGGCGCGGCTCACTGATTTGCAATTGAAACCCCGAGCGAGCGCGTGGCTGCGGGGGCGAGGTGGTGGGCTGACTGGGATTCGAACCCAGAACCAACGACTTAAAAGGACGCTGCTCTACCATTGAGCTATCAGCCCGGAAGTCCCGGGGGAGGCCGGAAAAGGAATACCCGGCGCGACGGAGTACGGCTGCAGGCCGCGAAGGAAGGAAAGAACGATTCTCCGGTCCACCGACTCGGATACCCAGAGGGAAGGGGATTGTCGCGCGGGCGAATCCGACGGGCAAGCAGAAATCCGATGCCGGCGACGCCGGCAGTTTTGGCTGGCCCGGGGCCGCTTCGGGGGTCCATATGCGCGGAGCGGTCCCGGCACCCTCCGTGCCTCAACGCGTATTTCTGTGGGAACAATCGGCGACGAAACACGTCAGAACGCAGCTGAGCGTATGACCAGCAAAGCGCAGGATGTTGCCCTTGATCGCGATTTGATCGTCCGGTTCAAGTCGGGGGATCAGTCGGCGTTCGACGAAATGGTCCGCCGCCATTGGGACCGGATTTACGCGATGGTGCTGCAGTTGCTTCGCAATCCTCAGGATGCGGAAGAGGTGACCCAAGATGCGTTCATCCGGGCCCATCGCGGGCTGGCCAACTTCCGGGGAGATTCGGCATTTTCCACGTGGCTTTACCAGATCGCGACCAATCTTGCTCGGAACCGCTACTGGTATTGGTGGCGCCGCAAGCGGGATCAGACGATCTCGTTCGACCAACCGGTGGGGGAGGACGGAGCGACGCCACTCTCCGAAGTTTTCGCCAGCGAACAGGAGTCGCCCGATGATCTCACGGTCACCCAGGAGCTCGTGGATCGAATCGCGGTGGGAATGGAGAAGCTCTCGTCCAAGCACCGCGAGATCTTGGTCCTTCGGAATGTGAAGAATCTGTCGTACGAGGAGATCTCCGCGATTCTTGGAATTTCAGTAGGAACAGTGAAAAGCCGCATCGCGCGGGCGCGGGAAAGTCTCCGCGAGAAAATTGGAGAAACGTCGAAATGAAGGAGTCGCGATTCGTCGAATTGCTGAACCTCTACGTGGACCACGAGCTCACGCAGGGCGAAGCGGCAGAGTTGGATGCGGAGCTGCAACGCAACCCCGCGCGTCGAGAGACGCTGCGGGAGTACCGTGCCCTCCAGCGCGGATGTGAGCGCCTCTTGGAAGCTGATCGTGCGTTGGCTCCGCGCACCGCCGAGGCGGTCCGGACCTTGCGTGGGCTTCGCTCCGACGCTGCACGGCCGGATCGATCGTGGTGGGCCGGGTGGTCCTGGGTTGCCGGAGCCGGCGCCGCGGCCGGGCTCGCCGTCATGGTGGCAATGAGCTTGGATCGATCCGTTCCCTCTGGCACGCCGCAGGCGTCGGCATCGGTCGCCTCCGCCGCTACTTCGACGCCCGCGACGGTGGCTCGCGGGGGTGATGCGTCCGCCTTGGAGATGTGGGATGTCACGGTGCCTGCTCCGGCCGAACCGCGCGGCCTGCGGATGCGCTCCCTGTGGATGCCGGCATCGGGGGAGCGCGAGGCCGGATCTGCGCTCGTCGCAGTGGCTTCGGCGGATCTTTCGTGGCTCGATGAGGTGCGCTTGCCCGCCGTGCGCGCGCCCCGGCCCGAGGAACTGCGATTTGGCGATCGCGCCACGTCAGTGCGCGCCGTCGAGCCGGTGCCGCCGAGTCAGCGCCCGCTTGGTGCGACGCTGGAGATGACCGCCTTCCAGTTTCAGCGCTAGGCTCTGCTCGGGATCCGTCCCGATCGCGGGAGGCTAGGCCAAGGCCCGCTTGATCAATTGCTCCGTCGTCGCGTCAGCACCGAGGCCAAGCGCGGCGTGACGGACCGCCTCATCGGCGTCCGATGCCTTGTAGCCGAGGGCGATCAAGGCCTTCACGGCATCGGCGCTCCGGGTCGAGGCCTTGCCTCCGCTCGCAGCGGACGGTGTGGTCGAGGCCTCGGCGGATGAGACGGTATCTCCCGCTGTGCCGCTCCCCGGGCCGAGCTTGCCGCGCAATTCGACGATCAGGCGCTCGGCCGTCTTTTTGCCGATGCCGGGGCTCTTCGCGAGCAACGCGAGATCTCCAGCGCGGATCGCGGATTCCAGCGAGGCGACGGACAGCTTGCTCATGATCGACGTGGCCAACTTGGGACCGACGCCGGTCACATGGTCGATGAGCAGTCGGAAGAAATCGCGGTCCTCCGCGGTGGCAAAGCCGTACAGCGTCTGGGCGTCCTCGCGATAGATGACGTGGGTGTGGAGCTTGACCGTGGAGCCGACGCTCGGAAGGCGTTCCGCCGTGGTCACCGGGATGTGCACCTCGTAGCCGAGCCCATTGAGCTCGATGATCGCGGACAGGGGTGTCGCCGCAGCGAGGACGCCCTGGATCGACGTAATCATGACGAACGCAGCCCGAGCACGTCTTGCATGTCGTGCAGGCCGCTCGGCCGGGCGATGACCCACTCCGCAGCGCGGATGGCGCCGCGGGCGAAGATGCTGCGATCAGACGCCTTGTGCGTCAGTTCGAGACGCTCACCCAGCGCGGCGAACATCACCGTGTGATCACCCACGACATCCCCGCCGCGCAGCGCATGGATGCCAACCTCGGAGGACGTGCGCTCGCCGACGATGCCCTCGCGGCCATGGCGGAGTGCGGATTCGCTCAGCTTGCGTTCCTGCAGAATGATCTCGAGTAGGCGGGCGGCCGTTCCGGACGGAGCATCCTTCTTGAACCTGTGGTGCATCTCGACGACCTCGCAATCGTAGTCGGTTCCCAGCACCGCCGCAGCGCGCTGCGTGAGGGCAAACAAGAGATTCACGCCCACGGAGTAGTTTCCGGCCCACACGCAGGGGATGCGCTGCGCGAGGTCAGCGAGTTCGCGCTTCTCGGCGGTCGCGTGCCCGGTCGTACCGATTACCAATGGCCGCTGGTGAGCCACCGCCAGTTCGAGCACGGCACGGGTCGTCTGGTGAAAGGAAAAATCAATGACGACATCGCCGGTCGTGAATGCATCGACGAGGGCGTCACCCGTATCGACCCGCGCGGCGACGCGGTGGCCCGCAGCCTCGGCCGCGGCGGCGATGGCTTGGCCCATGCGTCCCTTGGCGCCGACGATGCTGATGGAGAGGGCCATGTCTTCAGGCTCGCAGGTGCGAGAGGGCCTGGGCGAGCACCTTTTGGGAGGCGGGCAGGAGCGGACTGAGGGGGGCGCGAACCTCGGCGGAGGAAATGCGGCCGGCGGCGGCCAGAGCGGCCTTCACAGGAACCGGATTGGGCTCGATGAAAAGGGCCTTGAAGACCGGGAACAGGCGCCGGTGCAGCTTCCCGGCGCTGGCGAAGTCGTTGCCCAGTGCCAAACGGGTCAGACGGGTGACCTCCCGCGGCAAGAGGTTCGAGGCGACGCTGATGACGCCCTCGGCGCCAACGGCCATGAAAGGAACGGTCAGGCCATCGTCGCCACTCAGGACGGTGAGGTCCTTGCCCATTGCTTGCTTCAGGAGATCGACGCGCTCCACTGAACCGCCTGCCTCCTTGATCCAGCGGACGTGACGATAGCGGCGCGCGAGGCGCTCGACCACGCCGACGCTGATCTCGATGCCGCAGCGGCCGGGAATAGAGTAGAGGATGATCGGCCGATCGGTCGCGTCAGCAACCGCACAGAAGTGTTGGAAAAGGCCTTCCTGGCTCGGCTTGTTGTAGTAGGGAGCGACCACCAGCATGGCATCGGCTCCGGCGGCATGGGAGAGGGCGGTGAGATCAACGGCCTCCCGAGTGGAGTTGGAGCCCGTGCCGGCGATCACCGGTACACGGCCGCGGGCGGTGGCGATCACGGCCCGAATGACATCAAGGTGCTCCTCGTGGTCGAGCGTGGGCGACTCCCCAGTGGTTCCCACGGGGACGAGACCGTCGATTCCGGACTTAATCTGGTACTCCACGAGCCGTTTAAGGTCTTCATGGCAGACCTCTTGATCCTTGAACGGCGTGATGAGCGCGGTGATCGCGCCAGTGAGGGGGCGGAGCTTCATGGAGTAAAAACCTGCGGAGCAAACCAGACCACCCCCATGGGATCGCAACGTTTTTTTCTCTCCCGGCCCCTATGAGCGCACATTCCGAGCTGATCGAGGACCTCCTCCGCCTTGCGGTTGAAAGCGGTGCGAGCGACATCGTGATCAAGGCTGGCAAGCCTGGCTTTGTCCGGCTTTCCGGACGGTTGAAGCCGGTGGACATGGACATCATCGCTGAAGAGGAAGTGCGCGCCTTCGTCGACGAGGTCATTCCGCCTTCCTTCCGTCGCGGATGGGAGCAGGACGGGCAGGTCGACTTCTCGTACGTCGCGGAGGATGTCGGGCGTTTCCGCGTGAATGCCTTCCGGCAGCGTGGCCAGGTCAGCGTTGTCTTTCGGCACATCAAGAATCGCGTCCCGACGATCGAGGAACTGAATCTGCAGCCAGAGCCGCTGCTTCGCCTCGCCCGGGCCGTTGACGGCATTGTGCTCGTCTGCGGCTCAACGGGGTCGGGCAAGAGTTCCACGATGGCGGCGCTCCTGAACTGGATTAACCGAAACCAGGACCGTCACATCATCACGATCGAGGATCCGATTGAGTACACCTTTCAGGACGACAAGTCGGTATTCCAGCAGCGCGAAGTGGGGCTGGATGTACCGGACTTCAGCCAGGCGGTCCGGTCGGTTCTCCGTCAGAATCCTGACGTGATCCTCATCGGCGAAATGCGCGATCGGGAGACGTTCGAGACGGCAATGAGCGCCGCCGAGACGGGGCACCTGGTCTTCTCGACCCTGCATGCGGGCTCTACGTCGCAGGCCTTGACGCGTCTGTTTGAGTTCTTTCCTCCGGATCAGCAGTTGCAGGCCCGGCGGCAGATTGCGGGGTCGATGCGGGGCTTCATCTGCCAGAAGCTCATCCCTGCGCTCGAAGGTGGAGGGCGGCTGCCCGCCAACGAGGTCCTGCACACGGACGCGACCGTGCGGAATCTTCTCCTCGAGGGGCAGTTCGAGCGTATTCAAGGACTTCTGGATAGCGGCAACGAGTCGGGAACTTTCGCCTTCAACCGCGATTTGCTCCGCCTAGTGCGCGCCGGAAAGATCTCCAAGGGCGATGCGCTGCGGTTCTCGCCGAACCCGCAGCAGCTCGACATGAATCTGAAGGGTATCTTCATCAAGGTGTGATGGCCTGATATTGCAGGCCTTCGGCGGGAAACGGTCGCGCTGTTCGCCGCAGCGGATTCTCGCCTTTGGCGGGCGGATTGCTTGGATGCCCCGCATTCGCCATGCCTGAAGACTCCGCCAAGCGTCCTACGATTCTGGTCATCGATGATGACGCCGAGATCCGCTACTCGCTCGCGCGAGTCCTCTCGTCGCGTGGCTGGCAAGTAAGCGAAGCGGCGAGCGGCGAGTTAGGCATTGTCGCGGTCAAAAAGGCGCCCCCGGACGTCGTTTTCTTGGACATTCGGATGGGGGGCATGAGCGGCCTCGAAGCGCTGCAGCACATCCGCTCCGCGAATCCGCGCCAGCTGGTGATTCTGATGACGGCGTTTGGCACTGCGCAGACAGCGATCGAGGCCATGAAGTATGGGGCCTTCGACTACATCATGAAGCCCTTCGATCCACAGAAGGTGCTGACCTTGGTCGATAACGCCCTGAAAGCGGGAGCGGACATGCGGGCGGCGGTCGACTACAAGCCGAGCCTCAACAGCGAGGATTACAAGGAGGGGATCGTGGGCGCTTCTCCGGTCATGCAGGACGTGTTCAAGGTCATCGGTCAGGTGACGGCCAGCGACGTGACCGTGATGATCACGGGCGAGAGCGGCACCGGAAAGGAATTGGTCGCGCGGTCCATCTGGAAGCACAGTCATCGTTCCTCCAAGCCGTTCATCGCGGTGAATTGCGCCGCGATCCCCGAGAACTTGATCGAGAGCGAACTTTTCGGTCACGAGAAGGGCTCCTTCACCGGTGCGACTGGCCAGAGGCTGGGGAAGTTTGAGCTGTGCGACGGGGGGACCATCTTCCTCGACGAGATCGGCGACATGGCGCTCGCCACTCAGACGAAGATCCTGCGCGTATTGCAGCAGGGTGAAATTCAGCGCGTCGGTGGCACTGAGACCCTTCGCGTGGACGTGCGCATCCTCGCCGCGACCAACAAGGACCTCGAGGCAATGGTGCGAGCCAAGTCGTTTCGCGAGGATCTCTACTATCGTCTGAACGTAGTCCGCATCCGCATGCCGGCGCTGCGCGAACGTGACGGCGACATTCCGCAGATCGTTGATTTCTGCCTCCAGAATCTCGTCAAGCAGCGGAAGGTCCGTGCCAGCAAGGTGTCGCCGGAAGCCATGAGCGTATTGGTACGATACAGTTGGCCCGGAAACGTGCGCGAGCTGGAGAACGTCATCTATCGCAGCGCGGTGATCGCGCAGGGCGATACGATTCTGCTCAAGGATTTGCCCGTGGAAATTCGCGACTCGGTGGGGGCCGTGTTGCCGGTGGAGAGCGGCGCCCTCGCGCCGGCATCCGAAGCAGCGGCCGGGACTAATGGTGTCCAAGCCCTGACGCTGACGGAGGCACTCGACTGGGTGCACCGCGAGATGTCGGCCGGATCGGAACCGATTCTCGAGCGCCTGGAGCGCGAGATGGCGCTGCGAGTCCTCAAGGCTGAATCCGGCAATCAACTCCGCGCGGCCGAGAAACTGGGCATCACCCGGGCCACGTTGCGCAAGCGGATCGACGAATGGGGTCTCAAGATTCCGTGACCGGCCGGCGGTCTTGGCGGTTCAACGCCGGAACCCAGTCGGATTTCGGGTGTGCCACTGCCACGCCGACTCGACGATCGACTCGATGTGATTGAAGCGAGGCGTCCAACCCAGTTCCTTTTGCGCCAGAGATGAGTCGGCGTACAGCGACGGAGGGTCGCCCTCCCGTCGGTGAGCGAGGGTCCGGGGAACCGGCCGACCCGCGAGCCGGCCGACGACGTCCAACACCTCGAAGACCGAAGTGGGCCGACCCGTGCCGAGATTGTAGAACAGCCCCGTCCCCGCGCGATCAAGGAGCGGCAAGGCGGCGAGATGGGCGCGGCACAGATCGTCGACGTGGACGTAGTCGCGGAGGCAGGTGCCGTCCGGCGTGGGATAATCGGTGCCGAACACCTGCAACGGCGGGTTGCGTCCGAGTGCGGCGCCGATCGCCAAAGGGATCAGGTGGGTCTCTGGCGTGTGATCTTCGCCCAGGCTTCCATCGTCCGCCGCACCCGCGGCGTTGAAATAGCGGAAGCACGCGAAACGAAGACCGTGTGACGCCTGCAACGATCGCAGGGCACTTTCGACGTCGAATTTCGTCCGACCGTAAGGGTTGATCGGCCTCTGCGGCGTGGTCTCGAGAATCGGGACCACCTCGGGGATTCCGTAAGTCGCGCAGGTGCTTGAAAATACGATTCGGTTCACCCCGGTTGCGACCATGGCGCGCAGCAGATGCAATGTGGCGACGACATTGTTGAAGTAGTACTTCAAGGGATCGCTCACCGATTCACCGACGTACGCGAATGCGGCGAAGTGCATGACCGCGTCGATGCGTTCCGTTTGCAGAATCGAGCGCACGGCTGCCTCGTCCGCCAAGTCCGCTTGATGGAAGCGAATATCTGGCGCAAGTGCCTCGCGGTGCCCGAAGACCAACGAATCGATGACGATCGGTCGATGCCCGGCGGCGCTGAGCTGGCGAACGCAGTGGCTGCCGATGTACCCGGCACCGCCGGCGACGAGAACGTTCATGGATATTTCGAAACCAACTGGCGAGGCTTGTGTTGCGCTCAAGGGACGGTTGGCTAGCCGTTTTACGTACCGTCCGATGAGTCTTCCTCGTATCGTCATTACTGGCGTCGGCTTAACTGCGCCGAACGGCAACAGTCTTGCGGAGTACCGCGGCAACCTCCTTTCCGGGGTGGCGCGAATTTCGCGGACTGAGATCCGTTACATGGGACCGCTGCTGGCGGGCGTATGTAACTTCGACCCACTGCGGTACCAAAAGAAGAAGGAGTTGCGCGTGGGAACGCGGGCGGGGTCGATCGGCATCTACTGCGCCCGCGAGGCTCTCGCGGATGCCGGACTCTCGGCGGAGCAGCTGGTCAAGGACCGCACCGGAGTGTTCGTGGGCATCACCGAGCACGGCAATGTCGAGACGGAGAATGAGATCTACGCGATTTCGAAGTTTGGCTACGACACCAAGTTCTGGTCGCACTACCACAATCCGCGAACCGTGGCCAATAACCCGGCGGGAGAGATTTCGCTGAGTCTAGGGACGACTGGTCCGGCGTACACGATCGGGGCAGCCTGCGCGGCCGGCAACATGGGGCTGATCCATGCCGCTCAGCTGCTGCGCCTGGGAGAGGTCGATTTCGCGGTGTGCGGCGGGGTAAGCGAGAGCATCCATACGTTCGGCATCTACGCCGGTTTCAAGTCGCAAAACGCCCTAGCTCACCACGAGGACCCCAACCGCGCATCGCGACCTTTCGACAAGGCCCGCAACGGCATCGTGATCTCCGAGGGGGGCGCCCTTTACACGCTGGAGCGGCTCGATGACGCCCTCCGGCGCGGTGCAAAAATCTACGCCGAGATCGCGGGGTATTGCGTCAACAGCGATGCGTCCGACTACGTCCTGCCTAATCCCACGCGCCAAGCCGAGTGCGTCCGCTCCGCGCTCAGTCGTTCCGGCCTGAAGGCTCAGGATATCCATATTGTCAGTACCCACGCCACCGCAACTCCGATGGGCGACATTCAGGAGTGCGAGGCCATCCGTTCCGTCTTCGGCGAGGGGTGTCCCGAGACGTTCATCAACAACACCAAGAGCTTTATCGGCCACGCCATGGGCGCGGCCGGCGCGCTCGAACTCGCGGGCAACTTGCCTTCGTTCAACGACCTCATCGTCCATCCAACCATCAATGTGGAGGAGCTGGATCCGCAGTGCGCGTTGCCGGGGCTCGTGATCAACCAGCCGCGGAAGGTCGAACGGGTGGACACCATTCTCAATAATTCCTTCGGAATGCTGGGGATCAATTCCACGTTGATTGTGCGCCGGTTCCTCGGCTAACCTACCTAATTCTACGACTATGACCCACGACGAAGTTAAGAAGGTGGTCCTCGACATCATTGCGGACATCGCGCCTGACGAGGATCTCTCGCAGCTGAAGTCCGATGTGCGCCTTCGCGATCAGATGCAGCTCGACTCCATGGACTTCCTTGATATTGTCATGGAATTGCGTAAGCGTCACGGGATCGAGGTGCCCGAGGCGGACTACCTGAAGCTGGCGACGTTGGACAGTTGCGGCGAGTACCTCGCGCCCAAGTTTGCGGCGCTTGGCTCGAAGAGTTGACCTGTAGCGTCTCCGCCGATTTCGGGCCGGGATCATCCCGGCCCTTTTCATTGGCGGAGCCGGGGCCTGATCCGATCCGTCCATGAACCGTTCCTCGGACTACGATGTAGTTATCATCGGCGCCGGCATGGCGGGCCTTGCTGCGGGCATTCGGCTGGCACACTTCGGTCGCCGCGTCTGCATTTTTGAGCGCCACAATGCCACGGGCGGACTGAACGGCTTCTACAGCCTCGACGGCCGGAAGTACGACGTGGGACTGCATGCGGTCACGAATTTCGTGCGTCCCGAGGTAAAGGGTACGCCGCTTGGAAAGCTCCTTCGCCAGCTCCGGATCGATCGCTCGGAGTTCGCCCTGTGTGAGCAGCTTCGGTCCGCCGTGCGTTTCGGAGGGGAGGGCGGCGCCGAGCTTCTGTTCAATAACGATCCGGCGTTGCTGGAATCCACGGTAGCCACCCAGTTTCCCCGGGAGATCGACGGCTTTCGTGGGCTGGTCAGTCGCGTTCGGCAGCACGACGACGTCGCCCTCGACTCCGGCTTCCGGTCGGCCCGGAGCGTGGTCCGCGAGTTCATCCGCGACCCGTTGCTCGAGGACATGCTGTTCTGCCCGGTGATGTACTACGGGAGCGCCACGCCGGAGGACATGGACTTCAGTCAGTTCGTGATCATGTTCAAAGCCCTCTTCGTGGAGGGCTTCGCTCGGCCGCGCGACGGGGTTCGCGTGATCCTGCGCGTGCTGTTGGAGAAGTACCGCCAGGCTGGGGGAGAGCGCCGCATGAAGTGTGGTGTGCGGCGGATCATCGTCCGGGACGGACGCGCGGTCGGCGTCGAGTTGGACTCGGGGGAGGAGATCACGGCCGCGCATGTGTTGAGCTCGATCGGTTCGGAGGAAACCTCACGGCTGATCGGCCCAGCAACGAAGGCGGAGCCAACGGAGGCAGCGCGGTCGCCGCGGCATCCGCGGCTGTCCTTCGCGGAGACCATCACGATCCTGGAGCATCAGCCTGCCGAGCTCGGTTGGGGCGACGACACCATCATCTTCTTCAACGACAGGCCGCGTTTTGACTACCGTCGACCATCGGTCCCGGTCGACGTGCGGAGCGGGGTGATCTGCCTGCCGAACAACTTCAACTATGGCGGTGACCGTCTCGCTGAAGGCATCCTGCGCGTGACCTGCCTCGCGGATCCGACGTTCTGGATCGGAAGACCGGACGCCGAGTACCAAGCCTCGAAACGGGAGTGGTACGCGGCGATGCAGGCCAGTGCCCTGCGCTTCCTCCCTGCGCTTCCGCAAGGCCTTGCGGCCGAGACGCGGGAGACGGACATGTTCACCCCGTGGACCATTCAGCGCTACACCGGCCACGTGGAAGGGGCGATTTACGGAGCCCCGGACAAGGTCCGTGACGGACGTACCTCCCTTGCGAACGTGTACCTCTGCGGTACCGATCAAGGATTCCTCGGGATCATCGGCGCCATGCTCAGCGGGATCTCGATGGCGAACTATCACATCCTTGCCCGCAACGGGTAGCGCTTGCGAAGCGGCGGGAAGGCAGCAGCGTCCCGCCACGACCATCGTGTCGGGATCCACGCGGAGTGCGCGGGCGAGCGGCGCGCTGCCCGCTGGACAACATTCAACGCGTATTGTGGGATCGCGGGGTGAGCTCGACCGCCGTCCCTTTCCTTGCCGTCGCCCGGCTTCCCGCACCCTTGGACAACGTCGCCATCGCGATCCAACGGCTCGATCCCGGACTGCACCTCACGGGGGACGGCGTGGACTGCGTGCTGAGCCACACCGTCCTTGAGGGGCATCGTTTTGCGGTGCGCCCAATCGCGGTTGGCGACGCGCTGCGGTCGTGGGGCCTGCCCTTCGGTCGTGCGGTGCGCCCGATCGCTGCGGGCGACTACGTGGCCAATGCGTCAATGCTTCGGGCGTTGCGTGAACGGTCCTTGACCGCCTCGTTGCCGCTTGAGGCTAATTTCAGCGACGAGATTCGTCCCTTCGTGCTGGAGGAGAGTTCCTTCGTTCCCGCACCACCCGTGGAACGCGCCGCCGAAGCGCGGCACTTCCAGGGTTACCGTCGCCCGGGTGGCCGCGGCGTCGGGACGCGAAACACCGTGGTGATTCTGGGCACGAGTTCGCGCACGGCGGCCGCGGCTCGTCAGGTCGCAGCCCGACTGCAGCCCCTGCTGCGACTGTTTCCGGGAATCGATGCCATCGTGCCGATCGCACATACGGAGGGTGGTGGACCAGAGGAGCCGAACAATCGCCGGGAGATTCTGCGCGCGCTCGCTGGGTTCATGGTTCATCCCAATGTGGCGGCGGTGCTGGCGATCGACCACGGGGTGGAACCGATCCGCAACGCGGTGCTGCAGTCGTTCCTGCGGGAGTTTCACTACCCAATTGACGCCGTCCCGCACGCCTTCCTGACGCTGCAGGGTTCGATCGAGTCATCGCTGCAATCGGCCGAGCGGATCGTGCGCGCTTGGCTGCCGGCGGCGTCGGCGTGCGCGCGGACGCTGGAGCCCGCGAGTGAACTTCGCGTGGCCTTGCAGTGTGGCGGTTCCGACGCGTTCTCGGGGGTGTCCGGCAACCCACTCGCCGGAGCGATCGTGCATGAAGTCATCCGCCAAGGCGGAGCGGCCAACCTGTGCGAGACGGATGAGTTGATCGGAGCTGAGAGCTACATCGTCAGCCGAGCCAAGGACCTCGCGACGGCGCGGGCCCTGCTCGCGACGATCGCGGCGTTCAATGAGCGACTCAGCTGGCACGGTCTGACCGCCGAGGCGAATCCTTCGGCCGGCAACAAGTTCCGTGGCCTCTACAACATCGTCCTCAAGTCGCTCGGCGCGGCTCATAAGAAGGATCCGAGAACCCGCATCGAAGAAGTGATCGGCTACGGAGAACCGATCCGCGTCCCGGGATTCCACTTCATGGATAGTCCGGGGAATGACCTTGAGGGAATCGCCGGGCAGGTGGCTTCGGGGTGCAACCTGTTCCTCTTCGTGACGGGCAACGGATCGATCACGAACTTTCCGTTTGTTCCGACGCTGAAGATCACGACGACGACGCGTCGGCATACGTTGCTGGAGCGCGAAATGGACCTGAACGCCGGTCGCTATCTCGACGGCGAGTCGATGGATGACTTGGCGGCGGCGGGATTCGATCTCGTGCTCGCGACGGCCTCCGGACAGCGGTCCAAGGGTGAACTCGCCGGACACTCCCAGGTCTCGTTGTGGCGGCATTGGCGACAGCGCGACACCTCGCGACTGGCCGAGATCAAGGCGCGGCCAATTCCGGATGGTCGCGCCCGCTTGCAGGCGGATCCGGGGTCGGAACAGCGCCGCGCTCCAATGTCGGCTCAGGTGCCGACGGTGGACGCCTACACCACGTCCGCGGGCCGACTGGCCACCGAGCGAGTCGGACTTGTGGTGCCCACGAGTCTTTGTTCGACGCAGATTGCTCGATTGTCCGCTGAACGCGTCGCGGCCGAGCAGGCGGGACGCGAGGCGGGCTTTTCCCGGGTGACCGCCTTGGTCCATACCGAGGGCTGTGGCTTCGGGGGCGAGGAGGTCGCGCGCATGCTGTTGCGCACTTACCTCGGCTACGCCCAGCATCCCAACGTTGCGGGTGCGCTGCTCTTGGAGCATGGATGCGAGAAGGTTCCGAACGATACCGTCCGCAACCACTTCGTGGCCGAGGGCGTGGATCCGACGCGCTTTGGGTGGGCGAGTGTGCAGTTGGACGGTGGCATCGAGAAAGCCGTCCAGCGCGTGGCGCAGTGGTTTGCCGGCGTCCCCATTTCGGCGAGTTCCTCTTTCCATCCCACGCCGATCACCGCGCTTTCCTTTGGTGTGATGACTGCCGGACCTTTGGCGCCAGCACAGGCGGCCCTGGGCTGGGAACTGATCCGGAACGCGATCGACGCCGGCGGCACGGTCGTCATTCCGGAGTCCGATTCGCTATTGCAGACCGAGGCAGCACGGGCAGCGCTCGGCTCCAACGGCGCGACCCCCTCGCTGCTGGCCGGACAAGTGCCGGTGATGCCTGGCCTTCATGTCGTGGAGACAGAAACGCCGGACTGGGCTGAGAACATCTCCGCTCTCGGCAGTGCGGGAGTGCATGCACTGGTGACGCTTGTCTCCGAGCATCCCCGCAGCGGGCACCCCTTTATTCCGGTTTTCCAGTTTGCCGCCGAATCGGAGCGCGGCCGGATCTCCCCGGAGGAGGTCGATGGGTTCGTCCACGGAGTCACGGATATTGACCGGGTTTGGTCACGGATCGCCGCCGGGATGCGAGGTGCGGAGCCGCCGGCGTGCCGTCGGTTGGGTCTGGATCACTTTCAGCTGAGTCGGGGACTGCTCGGCGTCTCGACCTAGGGCCGGCACTGACTCGCTGGTTCGCCTGCAACAAGGGGTGCGAGCGGGCTCGACGGACGGGCCCCGGTGTGGTCCAGTTTTCGTGCTCTCCCTTTACTCCATGTTCTCGCTCCCCAGTCTCCTTCGCCGCGGCCTCCTGTCTTCCTTCGCGGTCTGCGTTTTGTCCTGTTTCGTCGCCTGCAAGCCGAAGCCGGAAGCATCGCCCGCTCCGCAAGCCGCGAAGGCGTCGGGCGGGGCGATTCGGTCGGTTGGTCTGACGGTGGGTGACCTCGCGAATCCGTTCTTCGTGCAGATTGCAAAGGGGGCGGAGTCGACGGTGCGCGAACTCGGGGGCGCTGACGTCAAGTTCACCGCAGTCTCGAGTGGCTACGATCTCAACCGGCAAGCGAATCAGATCGACGATTTCATCGCGGCCGGGACGGACCTGCTTCTGCTCAATGCGGCCGACTCGCAGGGCATCGCGCCTGCAGTCCGGAAGGCGCGGAAGGCAGGCATGACCGTGATCGCGATCGACGTGGTCGCGGAGGGCGGCGTCGACGGGACCGTGATGTCGGACAATGTCCAGGCTGGCCGGATCGCGGCGGAGTACCTCGTCCGGCGTTTGAACGGGACCGGAAATGTGGTCATCATCAACGGTCCCCCGGTTTCGGCAGTGACCGATCGCGTGACCGGTGCGGTGGACGCGTTTTCCGCTGCGCCTGGGATCAAGCTGCTTTCCCGTGACCAGAACGCGTTTGGCAACCGGGATGGCGGGCTCTCGGTCATGAACGATCTCCTCGTGGCCAATCCGCGGATTGATGCGGTCTTCGCCGTGAACGATCCGACCGGGCTCGGCGCGGCCCTCGCGGTGCGGCAGTCCCGTCGCACCGGAGTGGTGATCGCCTCGGTGGATGGTGCGCCCGATGTGGAGGCAGCGCTGGCGGACCCGAGCAACGCGCTGGTGGCGAGTGCCGCTCAGGATCCTTTCATGATGGCCGCACGCGCCGCGGAGTTTGGCTTTCAAATTCGGGCAGGTGCGAGTCCGACGGACCGCCTGATTCGCATTCCCGTCACGCTGGTTACGCGGGATAATCTCTCGAGCTACCGTGGTTGGACGGCGAAATGATCCGAGGCGGTGAGGATGCGGATCCCGTGCTTGAGATGCGCGGGATTACCAAGCGATTCGGCGGCGTCACGGTCTTGCGTGGCGTCGACTTCGCGGTGCGCGCGGGCGAAGTGCATGCCCTCATGGGCGAGAACGGTGCAGGCAAAAGCACGCTGATGAAGATCCTCGGGGGTGTCTTTCCCTCGAGCGAAGGCTCGATTCTGCTGGCCGGACACCCTCTGGTCGCGCGCGGTCCCACCGAAGTCCTTCGCGCCGGGATTGCACTCATCCACCAAGAAATCTCGTTGGTCCCCACGCTGACCGTCGCGGAGAACGTGCTGCTCGGCGCCGAACCGCGACATCGTATCTTCCGGTGGGTGGACCGCCCCCGCATGCGCGAAGAGGCGGCGCGGCTCCTTGCCTCGCTGGATGACCGGATTTCTCCCGACGCACTCGTCGCAGAACTCAGCATCGCGGAGCAGCAGGTGGTGGAGATCGCTCGCGCGCTGCGTCACGACAACCGAGTGCTCGTGATGGATGAACCGACTGCGGCGTTGTCCGAACGTGAAGCGGAGAGGCTCTTCGCGCTCATCATCCGGCTGCGCGAGCAGGGTGTCGGCATCGTTTACATCAGTCACCGGATGACGGAGGTCGAACGCCTGGCCGACCGCGTGACCGTCCTCCGGGACGGCGAGCACGCTGGCGAATTGACGCGCGGGCACTTTGACCGGGCACGGATCGTGGCCCTTATGGTCGGCCGGGCGATTCCAGAGCTCTCTCCGCCAACCGTGGCCGAGGCTGGCCAGACCCCGCGGCTCGAGATCCGCGGGCTTTCTGACTCTGCTGGGCGCGTGCGCTCGGTTGACCTGCGGGTAGGGCCCGGTGAGATCGTCGGGCTTGCGGGACTGATGGGCGCCGGACGATCCGAGCTGGCCCGGTTGGTCGCCGGCGTGGATCGCCGGGCAGCGGGTCACGTCTTGATCGACGGCAAGGAGACGCACTTCGCCGACCCCAGGGCGGCGCTGGCGTCGGGAGTCGCGTATCTGCCCGAGGATCGCAAATCACAAGGGCTCTTTCTGCAGATGTCGGCGGGAGAAAACATGACGATGACGCTCGCGAGTCCGAGCGCCCGGGCGGGCGTCCTGAGTCCGTCCACCCTGCGCGACTACGGCGAGCGGGCGGTCACGGCATTCGGAATCCGTCTTGCCGGGCTCGATCAATCGGCCCGTCTGCTTTCGGGCGGGAACCAACAAAAGCTCCTGTTTGCCCGGGCACTGGCGCTTAACCCCCGCGTGCTCCTTCTCGATGAACCGACTCGTGGCGTTGATGTGGGGGCAAAGCAGGAGATCTATCGCAAGATCGTCGAAACCGCCGCGACGGGCGTCGCCGTGGTGGTGATTTCCAGCGAACTGCCCGAACTGCTGCTGCTCTGCCCCCGCATCGCGGTGCTGCACGAGGGTCGGCTCGCGGGCGTGCTCAACCGCGCGAAGGACGACGTGACGCAGGAGACGCTGATGGCGTTGGCCACCGGGCACGCGCCGGACGTACTTTCATGAAAGCCCCGACCGTAACTCCCTCCCGTGCGCCCTCGCCGGTGCGCCGCTGGCTGCAGGCGGCCGGAATCCTCCCGGTGCTCCTGGGCGTGATCGTGCTGTTTGCGCTACTCACACCGAAGTTCCTGACCGCTGACAACGCGGTGAACGTGGCGCGGCAAGCCTCCATCAATCTGGTCCTCGCTGCCGGCATGACGCTGGTAATTCTGACGCGCGGGATCGACCTGGCGGCCGGCTCAGTGCTGGGCATGTGCGCGGTGATTTCGGTGATGCTTTCGCTCTCCGCCACGTGGGCGCCGCTCGCGATTCCGGTCGCCTTGCTCGCCGGCGCCGCGGTGGGAGCGGGGACCGGTGCGGTGGTCGCGTATGGGGGGTTGCCGCCGTTCATTGTCACGCTCGGTACCTACACCGCGCTCCGCGGTGCGGCGTACCTGCTCGCGGACGGGCGTACCGTGATCAACAACGATCTTGGCTTTGCCTGGATCGGGAACGATTACCTCGGGCCCTTGCCCTGGCTGGTCGTGATCGCCCTCGCGGTCGTGGCGGTGGTTGGGTTCATGCTGCGCCGCACGGTTCTAGGTCTCCACATCTATGCGGTCGGTGGCAACCCGGAGGCGGCTCGCCTGACTGGCATCAATGTCGGACTGACACTGGTGGCCGTCTACGCGATCAGCGGGACCCTCTCCGCCTTGGGAGGCATCATGAGCGCCGGCCGCCTCTACAGTGCGAATGGACAGCTCGGTACCGGATATGAACTGGATGCGATCGCTGCAGTGATCCTCGGCGGCACGAGCTTCGCCGGCGGGATCGGCGGCATTCTCGGTACGCTCTACGGCGCACTCATTATCGCGGTCCTTAACAACGGACTTACCCTCATGAACGTCTCGTATTTCTGGCAGCTGGTGGTTAAGGGACTCGTCATCGTCATCGCAGTGGCCTCTGACCGTCTGCGCACGCGGCACCTCGCTTCATAAGGAACCGCGACCCCATCGACGTGGCAGACCCTCGCGTCCCCGCGTGATTGGGGCGGACGCGATGGCCACGGCAGGTCAGCGTTTGGGGGCGCTGACGCAGTCGGTGAAGCCGTACTCAACGAGCAGCTTTTGCACGTGGGCGCGCTTCTCGGCGAGCGAGCGATCCGTACGGCGCCAGACGACGTGAGCGGCGTGCTCAAAGGCGCGCATCCGCACTGCACGCTGAGCGAGTTGGTCGATGCAGCCATGCGGGATCCGGATCACGCCCTCGTTGTTGGCGTGAATCACATCGCCGGGACGGATCGTAATCCCACCGACCTCGACGGGACGATTGATCGCGCGGAAACGGAGAGGACCGTGGTGGATGCAGGTCCCGCGACAGTAGGCGGCGAACGGGGTTGAGAGCAGGCCCGGGATGTCGCGGATGCGACCGTCGCTGACCAATGCCTCACAGCCGACGGTGCGGAGCACCTTCGCCATGCCGTCGCCCATCATGCACTCGTGGTCCGGCCGGGATCCCACGGCCTTGACGACCCAGATGATCGGGAGGTTGCTGGCGGACATCTCTTCGAGTTGGCGCCAGTAGAGTTCCGCGTCGGCGGTCCCGCCTGGCGTGCTGGTATCGAGCTCGGCGGTGAACGCCACACCGACATTGGGCCCGACCGCAGGGGTCACGGACTGGATATCGCCGCCGAGGTAGAACTCGTGAGCGGGGGTCGGATCGATCAAGCCGATCGTGTTGGCGAGCAGCGCGGTGTCGAAGTCGCGCAGTTCTTGGAGAATGCCGGGGGTAAGGGTCATGGAAGATCGGAAGAGAACTAGTCATGGCTCCAGTCCGGGCGAGTCCGAACCGGTGGTCAGAACAGCGATCCAGACGTCCGCGCTCGCCACTGCGACCGACGACCCCTAGGAGTGGGGCATGACGCTGGCGGATCTCGGCTGGGACGACCGGTGGGCGACCGACTTCGCCCCGTACGCGGCCCAGGGGTGGGAGCCGGCGCGCGTCGTCTGTGAGCTGCGGCGGAAGTTCTACGCGGTGCACTTGGCCGATGGCGAGGCGCTGGCGGAGTGCGCGGCCGGGTATTTCCACGAAGCCCGGGAGGTGGAGCAGTTTCCGGCGGTCGGGGACTGGGTGGCGGTCTCGCGGCGACCGGACGGCGGTCGGGTGGACCTGCGCGCCGTTTTGCCGCGGCGCACCAAGTTTTCGCGTCGCGCGGCGGGGACCGAATCGATCGAACAGATCGTGGCGGCGAACGTGCAGGCGGTGCTTCTCGTGGGCAGCATCGACCGCGGCGTCAACCCCCAGCGCCTGCAGCGGTTCCTGGTCGCTGCGCGCGCGAGCGGTGCGACCCCCGTGATCGTTTTGAACAAGGCGGATGCGGCGGCGGATCCCGAGGCCGAGGCGGAGGTGGTGCGTGGACTGATCCCGGGGGTGGAGGTGTTTGTCACCAGCGCGAGGACGCGGCGCGGACTGAAAGCCCTGTTGGCGGCGCTCATCGGGCCGGGACCGCGCACGCTTGCCTTCATCGGCTCCTCCGGCGTCGGCAAGTCGAGCCTCATCAATGCGCTGATGAAGGAGCGGGCCCTCCCCACGGCGGAGGTGCGGGAGAAGGATGGCAAAGGCCGCCACACGACGACCCGCCGGGAGTTACTCGCGGGGCCCGAGGGGTTGCTCCTGATCGACACCCCGGGGATGCGGGAGCTCCAATTGTGGGAGTTCGACGAAGGACTGGAGCAGGCGTTTGGGGACATCATCGCTTTGGCGACGCGCTGTCGGTTCGGTCGGTGTACGCATGAGACCGAGGCGGGCTGTGCAGTGCAGGAGGCGCTGCAGACGGGCCTTCTCGCGCCGGAGCGCTGGGCGAGTTATCGCAAGCTCCGCTCTGAGCAGGCCGCCGCACAACCTCGCCAACGCAAGCCGAGCGCCCTGGCAAGCAAGCCGGGGTGGCGCCGCGCGCAAGCAGACGGTGCGGGTACAGGCCGCGGGCGAATTCGGCCCGAAGCGGACTGAGTCGGCTCCGAACAAGCGCCCGAGCACGCTCTGGAGGCGCGGGCCGGAATTGAACCGGCGCATAGAGCTTTTGCAGAGCTCGGCCTTACCACTTGGCTACCGCGCCACGACCAGAGAGGGGGTACGTTGCAGAATTCCGCAGGCGCGGGCAAGACCTGAAATCACCCGGCGACGACTCAGGGTTCAGGCTTGAGCGTGTGTAGCGGGGGTAGCTTCGGGAGGGCAGGAACGGCCCGCGCCACGACGAGCACTACGAGGAGCGTACCGATGCCGCCAGACACCACCGCGGCGATCGGACCGAAGAGGGCGGCGACCAAGCCTGCGCGCATGGCGCCGATCTCGTTGGAGGAGCCGATGAAGATCTGATTCACCCCCGTCACCCGGCCGCGCAAGTCGTCCGGAGTGAGGAGCTGGATCATCGTCTGCCGGACGACGACGCTGATGTTGTCGAATACGCCCGTGAGCAGCAGCGCGATGAACGACAACCAAAACCACTTCGAAAGTCCGAACACGACGATCGCTGCCCCGAACCCCGCGACGGCCCACAGCAGTTCACGTCCGGGGCGCTGCATCGGCGGACGATGGGCGATCCACAGCGCTGTCAGGAACGCACCGATGCTTGGCGCCGCGCGGAGCCATCCGAGCCCGATCGGTCCCACGTGCAGGATGCGATCGGCGTAGACCGGTAGGATGGCCACGGCGCCGCCCAGCAGCGTGGCGAACAGATCCAAGGTGCTCGAAGCGAGGATTAGCCGGCGGCGCCAGATGAACTCCGCTCCCGCGAGGAGGGCCTTCCACGAGCGGGCCCGCAGCGCCGGCTGCGGCGGTTGCAGGTAGCGGACGCGCGCGAGCAGGACGCAGAAGACGACGCCTAGCGCCGCGTCGAGCAAGTAGACCGCCGGAAAGCCGAAGCCAGCGACAATGAAACCGCCGATCGCTGGACCCGCCACGGTGGCGATTTCAAAGGCCGATGCGTTCCAAGTGATCGCATTGCCCAGCGCGTGGGGCGGAAGCAGAAGCGGGATGATCGTCGAGCGCGCCGGCCACGCCAGGATGCGGATCGACGCCATCACCAGCAGCAGCACCAGCATGATCGGCAATGCCGGTTGATCGAAGCGCAGCGTCGCTGGATCAACCTGGCGCTCAAACACGCGCGCTAGATCGTGAAGGCTGGCGTTGGCCCACCGCAGCACCGGCCAGTCGGGTACGTACTCCCGACCGAGGGAAAGTCCGGCCAGCGCCAACGACAGCACCACCAGTGCGGCCTGGGCATTGCGAATGATCAACCGACGGTCCGCATGATCCGCCAGGGCACCCGCCTTGAGCGAAAGCGCCAGCAAGGGGATCACGTTGATCAATCCGACCAACCCCAAGGCCGTCGCTGAGCCCGTCCACTGATAGATCTCCCACGTCGCCGCGATGAGTGCGGCCTGACGTCCAAAGAGCGCGAGGAAGCTCCCCACCATGTAATTGCGATAGGTCGGAACGCGGAGCGCGATGTAGGGATCGTGCGGGTCGCTCGCGGGGAGGTCAGCCATGCGAGGTTGGGGCGGAGGCGGTCGATGAGGCGCGGTAAACTCCGGTCAGTGTCCAGGTCACGGGACCACCGTCACCGTGCCCACCTGCGATTCCCTGAGGCCGACGACCGTGAGGCGGTAGCGGCCCGGTTTGAGGTGCTCTGTGGAGACGCTGGCGCGCAGCGCGAGGTCGCGCGCCCGCGACTCCAGTTTTCCCGGCAGCGGATCGAACCCGACCAGCAGGATCAACTCGCTCTCCCGGGCGTAAAGGTACGTCTCGCCGAGTGCCTCTTTGTGGTCCGGAAGCCCGGCGACAAGGGAAACGACGAGTGCCTCGCCCGCACGTACGGAGACCGGAGCTGCTAATTGACGCACGGTGCTCGGGAGATGTGGCACCTCGATGAGCGCGTCGGCCAGAGCCTGGGGAACGCCGCCGGGCGCAGCCTGCATCACCGCGCGCCGCGCGGCCGGGATCGGCGTGAGACCCTCAGTCGGCCGATCGGTAGTGACCAGATAGCGATTGAACCCAGCCTTGAGGAGGCGATGGACATTCGCCTGACGCTTCATGTCGCTGTACGGTTCGAAAGGGCGGGACTCCTTGCGGTAGAGCAGCGTGATCGCGGTGTAGGGCAACAGAATCGCGATGATCGCCAAAACGACCCACTTCATGGGCCACGGGCGCTTGGATTCGGGGCGGGACATGGCGATGAAGGCAAACGCCCCACAGTCCTTGGAGCAATCCTGCCCTTGCGGGATTACGGTTGCCGCCCAGAGAACAGCGGATTGCATGTACGGTTCCATGACTCTCTGGTCTCAGTTTTTCATTCCGACCCTCAAGGAAAGCCCGGCCGACGCCGAGATCGCCTCGCACAAGCTCCTCGTCCGCGCCGGATTGGTGCGCAAGCTGAGTGGCGGTCTTTACACGTACCTGCCGCTGGGGCTGCGGGTGATGCAGAAGCTCACGGAGATCTGCCGCCAGGAGATCAACGCGGGGGGGGGCATCGAGTTATGGATGCCCCATGTCCATCCGGTGGAGAATTGGGAGCAGGGGCCACGCTGGGCCGCGGCGCGCGAAATCATGTTCCGGGCCGACAGCGCCGGAGATGGTCAACGCGCCCCGCGCGAACCGCAGTTCGTCCTCGGACCCACCCACGAGGAGATCATCACGCCGCTGGTTAAGACCGAGATCACCAGCTACCGCGATCTGCCGAAGAATTTCTACCAAATCGCCACGAAGTTCCGGAACGAAATCCGGCCCCGCTACGGGCTCATGCGCGCCCGGGAGTTCGTGATGATGGATGCCTATTCGTTCGATACGAATGACGAGGGTGCGGTGAAGAGCTACTTCGCGATGAAGACGGCCTACGAGCGCTTCTTCCGTCGCATTGGCACGCTCGCAATTGCCGTCGAGGCTGACACCGGCGTGATGGGAGGCAGCTATTCCCACGAGTTCATGGTTCCCGCTGAGGTGGGTGATGACGACATCATCTACTGCGAGGAAAGTGGCTACGCGGCCAATCGTGAGAAGGCGACCAGTCGCCTCGTTCCGGAGGGTCTGGCGGACGCCGCGCCGGCGGGTGAGATCACGGAGTTCGCCACCCCCGGTGTCGTGACGATCGCGGCGCTGGAGGCCGCGCCCTACGGCGTTCCGGCCGACCAGCAGTTCAAGACCCTGATCTACATCGGAGACGGAAAGCCTTTCATCGTCATTCTCCGCGGGTGCGACGAGTTGGAGGAAGCGAAGCTCGGGCAACTGGGCTTCGGGCTCTTCCGGCCGGCGACCGCCGAGGAGGTCGTCGCAGTCATGGGTGCCAAGCCCGGCAGCCTCGGCGCGGTCCGGGGCACGATCGCCAATGCCGGCGCACTGGCCGGCATCTTCGCCGACTCTGCGGTCCGCCTGATCGGTAACGGCACGACTGGCGCGAACAAGGATGGTTTCCATCTGCGCAACGTGAACGTGACCCGCGATCTCGCGATCACCCGTTTCGGCGACTTCCGCCGCGTCCGTGCCGGTGAACCTTGCCCGCGCTCCGGCCAGCCGCTCAAGAGCCGCCGCGGCATCGAGGTGGGACACATTTTCAAGCTCGGCACGAAGTATTCGGAGAAGTTCGGAGCCGTCTACACAGACGACCAGAAGCAATCCCATCCGATGGTGATGGGCTGCTACGGCATCGGGATCAGCCGTACGCTCCAGGCGGTGATCGAGCAGAGCCATGACGCCGACGGCATCGTGTGGCCGTGGCCCGTTGCGCCGTTCCAAGTGTTGATCTGCGTCCTCGACCCGCAACTTGCCGAGGCGTCGGATCTCGCCAAGCGCCTCGCCGCCGCGGCGGAGCGCGCGGGCGCGGATGTGTTGATCGATGACCGGGTCGAGCGTCCCGGTGTTAAGTTCAAGGATGCTGATCTCATCGGCATTCCGCTGCGCGTGACCATCGGTGGCAAGGGACTGAAGGAAGGCATCGTTGAAGTGAAAGCCCGCCGCGCCAAGGACGTGAGCAAGGTGCCCTTGGCTGAGGCCGAGGCCCATCTCGCGTCCACGATCGCCGCGCTGGCCGCCGGTACCTGACCGACTGCGCTTGATCAGTCGACGTCCTCATGTCCACGCACGAACAGGGTTCACCCTCTCCAGCTGGCGCGACCGCGACTGCGCTGGAGCCGCGCTGGCACGTGGTGGTGCTCAACGACCCGGTGAATCTGATGTCGTACGTGGTCTTGGTCTTCAAGAAGGTCCTCGGTTTTTCCGAGACCGAAGCACGCCGCCACATGCTGGAGGTTCACGAGCAAGGTCGCTCGGTCGTGTGGAGCGGCGCCCGCGAACGCGCGGAGCACTACGCGTTCGCGCTGCAGCAGTGGCACCTCACCGTCATTCTCGAGTCCGATGAAGCGCGTTGAAATCCGGCTGAGTCTCGAGGCCGTGCTGCCGCTGATCGCCGTCATTCGCGAGGCGGCGGATTCGCTTTCCGACGATCTGGCCGCGCCGAATTCGCTCGGCGACATCGAACCCGATCTTCGGGAAGGGTGGCGCGAGGATCTCGTCTCTGCGCAAAACGAGGCGATCACCGTGCTGCTGGCCCTCTTCGACGAGACGTTCGATGAGTCTGGTGTCGTGGGCTTCGATGCCGACAACGCGGAACCGGTCCTTCGGGCCTGCGCGGCAGTCCGCCTTCGGCTGCGCGAGCGGTTCCTTAAAGCTCTAAACGAGGAGGTCCTGGAGAGCGGCGACCTGGAGATCGAATCGCTTCAGGAGCCGGCGAGAAAGGCATTCATGTGCTACTTGTTTCTCGCGACGATCCAGGAGCTCATCATCCAGCATCTCGACACATCCATTCTCGATGGCTGACCCAGACGATTCACCGCAACGCCGTGCACTGGCAGCCTCGCCCCGGGGGCGTTGTCGCCGCTGTGGGCGCGCGAGCGGTCGCACCGCGGACGATGCCCGCGCGGGTTTCTGTTGCGCCGGGTGTGCGGTGAGCGCGCTCGTTCCCCGTGATGCCGAAGGAAACTTTCCGGCCAACGCCGCCCTGGGTTCGGCGCTTGGAGTCGCGTTGCTGGCGTTCAATCAACTCCTGCTCGCATCGCTCGTCTGGGCCATGCCCGGGGTCGTGACCCGCTGGGTGACAGGCTCGCTCGCGCTCGGTGTGCTTGCCGCTGTGGCGCTGCTAACGGCGCAGTGGCGCTGCGGCGTGGACCGGAGGTGGGAGAGCCCCATCGCCGCCGCCCTTGTAGTCGGGTGGATTGCCGCATTTCGGCAGGCAGATGTGATCCTCGGGCTGGCCTTGACGGGAATCTATTTTGGCTGGGCTCTTCGCGGCTTGTTGCGGCGAGCCGTCCAATCCGGCGATCGCGTTTGACGCCGCGGCAGCGTGGCCTACGTTCTTCGGGTCACCCTGCAGTGTTCGAGGTGTCTTCAATAACTGCTCTTTGCCTTTGAATCGATACGGGAGCCGCGAAACCGGCGGCGGCTGCTCGGCCGTCCATCGGAAAGCAATAAGCCGCCTGGTGGCCCCCACCTTAGCTTAAAAAGGTCCCGAGCCTTTGGGCATACGGCACAGGCGGGGTGACAACTTTTTTGCCTGACGGGCTCGCCCCACTGCGGCCTCGGGCGGGCCGCAGTGGGGCCGGGTTTCAGGACTTCGGCACGGCGACCGGTCGGAGCGAGGACTCCAGTTCGGCATCCGTCCAAGCGCGCGTGCGCTCCGCGGTGACACTGCGCACCGCACCCACGGACGAGGCAGGCACAGGCACGTCACGGTTGCCGAACTCGCGCTTCACGTAGGTGAGGATCGCCGCGATTTGCGAGTCCTCCAGGTGGCGCCATGGGGGCATGATCAGACCCCGCCCTGGGTTCTCCTTGCCGTGCAGCAGGATTCGGATCAAGGGCTCGTCGGCGCCGCCCACCCAGCGGGATCCGAGCAACGAGGGAGCGAGTCCAGTCCGTCCCTCGCCTGACTCCTGATGGCACGGGGCGCAGCTCAGATTAAAACCGACGCGGCCGGTTTCGAAAAGCTGCTGGGCTGCGCGGCGCGCCGGGTCCGCGGTGGTGGCCTGATCCGCGCCGGATTTCAGCCATGCGGCGACGACCGGATTATTCTGGCGGCGGAGCGCGGCACGCGCCTCAGATGCGAGGTTTCCTGCGTCGAAGCTACCGGCTTGAATCGCCCGCACCAGTTCGGCCGCCCATGTCGGACTGGAACACAGAAGGTTGGATGCGCGGGCCTGAATTCGGGGAGGAAAGGAGGCGTAGAGCTGCAGCACGCGGCGCGCTGAGTCAGCGTGATCGTAGGCACCGAGCGCCTCGAGAATCGCCGCTTGCAGCAACTCCGATGGAGCCCCCGTGAGCATCGACTCGAGCGTCGGCCCCGCGCCCACCGGGGTGGTGTCGCGGATGAGCGAGAGCCACGCGAGTTGCGCCTCGGGGGCGGAAATATCGCTGCTCAGCCGCCGCACCGCCTCGTTCTGAGCCTCCACGTCACCGGTACGCGCGCGGAGCGCGACCGCGGCGAAGCTGGAGGCCACGCTCGCCCGGGCGGCGAGAGCGCGGCGGAACCCATCGGGCGCAGCGAGGAACGGCTTTCCGGCAAAGCCGGTTGCCATTCCTTGGAGCAGGCGAGCGGTGGCTTGATCGTCCGGTGCCGCCTCCAGCAGACGCGCGCCGAAATCGAGGTTTCGCTGAAAGTGTTCGTCCGCCCGTTCAATGCTCCACTCCGAGAAGGAACCTTGACTGAGGCTCACGACTCGCCGGGGGCCCTGATCAGCGGTGAATCGACGACCGATCCGGGGCGCGATCTCCTGCTGGAAGAGAGGACTGGCCCACACCGCGGGATCGCTGACGAGCTGAAGGATCTCCTCCCGTCCACGCTCCACCTGCGCTTCCACCGCCCACCACAAGAGAAGAGGCAGGTGCCGATCGACCGCGCTCTCGGGACGCGCGACCAAGGCTTTGACGATCCCCAGTGCGTGGGGAGGGGCGAGCCGCTTCGCCGAGGAGGCGAGCTGACTGAGCACCTCAAGATCCGTTTCCTGGGCGGCGAGTGAGACGAGGGAGCGAGCCGTCGCGTCGTCGACTCCGTTGCGATCTCCGAGCAGGCGTGCCGCCCAACGACGAACGGGCGCGGCGGGGTGCTTCAGCTGGGCGGCCAACTCCCGTTCGCCAAGTTCCCCGCGAAGATTGAGGACCCAGAGCGCCTCCAGACTGTCTGGTCCCGCTGTGAACAGACGCTGACGGAGGGGCTCCACAACGCCCGCGGCGGGTCGGATGGCGAGCTGGCGACGCGCCTGCTCGCGTAGTTCCCGATTGGGATCGCGCAGCAGCACAAGCAACTCGGACTCGCTCGCGGCCCGCAGGTCGCGGACGCGAGGACGCAGGAAATCCTTCGGCACGATTCGGTAGATCCGACCGTTCGACTTGTCCCAGGTGTCGGCTGGATTGAGATGACTAAGCCGCAAGTCGGTCCAGTCCGCGATGTAGATCGCGCCATCGGGACCGGCTTCGATGTCCACCGGACGGAAGGTGCGATCGTCGGTCGTGATCAGCGGATCGAGATCGACCGTCCGGAAAGTCGAGGTTTGACGGAAGAGCTGGCTCACCTGCACGCGGTTCGTGAGCGCCATGCCGACCACGACACGACCCTCCAACTCGGGCATGGCGCCGCCCTGGTAGAGGAGGAACGTCTGCGGGAAACGCTGCGTGTAGCCCTCGTGGTCCATGTGCTCGAGGAAACCGAAGATGAAGGGGTTCATCGCCGGACCGTGCTTGGTCCATCCTTTGACGTAGGTCGCGCCCTGCGCGTAGTGCAGGCCGCGGGTGGCCCCGCTGTTGGTGCCCGAAAAGGCGCGGCCTTCGCTGTCGAACTCAAAGCTAAAGGTATTGCCTCCGCCTTCGGCAAATACCTCGAACGTTCGCCTCGTCGGATGGTAACGCCAGATGCCTTGGCCGAGCAGCCGGCTGCCTTGGATATCGAGCGTGGTGGTGCTGCCGGTGGCGCCGTAGATCCAGCCGTCCGGTCCCCAGTGCAGATTGGACGCAAGGGAGTGTGTGTCCTCAATGCCGAAGCCCGACAGGTGGACCTCGGGGTCACCGTCGGGAATGTCGTCGTGATCGCGGTCCGGATAAAAAACGAGGTACGGCGACTGCAGGACCCAGACGCCGTCGTGATCGGGGAGGACGCTCGTGGTGAGATTCATGCCATCGAGGAACGTGCGGTCGGTCTCAAACGTGCCATCTCCGTCGCGATCCTCGAGAATGGTCACCCGGTCCGCACCCCGAGCGTGCCGGGGCGGCGGCGCCGGAATCTTGTCGTAGTGTGCGCGTAGATACTGATCGTAATAGGTGATCTTTGATCCGGCAGGGAAGGGGTACTGGAGATACTGCACGACCCAAAGTCGTCCGCGTTCGTCGAAGTGGAGGTCGAGTGGCTGGCGAACCCTCGGCTCGCTGGCGACCAAATCGACGGTGTAGCCCTCGCGCGCCACGAGCCTCCGCCGCGCCTCCTCCGGCGACAGCGGAGCCCCTTGGCCAGCAAAGTCCTGCCCCCCGGGCTTGAATGCGCGCACGAACGGCTCGAGTTCCGGCGCGTAAGGTGAGGCGTCCGTGCTGTCGGCTGCAGTGCGCTCGACCGGCAATGGCGCGCCGGTAGTCGGATTCGCACCCCTGGATAGAGTTGTACCCAACGCGGCGGCGAGACTAAGGGAGAGAAGGAAACAGCGGGACGGTACGGTCACGGCGGAACGAAAGCAGTGGGTCTCAGGTCAGGAGGGAGCGGACGATGTTGCCGTGTACGTCCGTCAAGCGGAAGTCGCGCCCTTGGAAACGATAGGTCAAGCGAGTATGCTCAACTCCGAGTTGGTGCAGGAGGGTGGCGTTGAGATCGTGTACGTGGACCGGATCGCGGACGACGTTATAGCCGAACGCATCCGTCTCGCCATGGGTGATCCCGGGACGGATGCCGCCGCCGGCGAGCCAGACAGTGAAGCAGCGCCCGTGATGGTCGCGACCGTAGTTGTCTGCCTCCAGTCGACCTTGGCTGTACGTGGTGCGACCGAACTCGCCGCCCCAGACGACCAACGTATCGTCGAGAAGTCCCCGTTGCTTGAGATCCCAGACCAGCGCGGCGGCCGGCTGGTCGATGTCACCGCATTGCAGGCGGAGGTCGCCCGGAAGATTCTGATGCTGATCCCAGCCGCGATGATACAGTTGAATGAAGCGGACATCGCGCTCCGCGAGGCGTCGGGCGAGCAGGCAATTGGAGGCAAACGTCCCAGGGATGCGCGACTCCGGGCCATAGGCGTCGAAGGTGCTCGGTGACTCGCCCTTGAGATCGAGCAGACCCGGAACAGAGCTCTGCATCCGGTAGGCGAGCTCGTATTGGGCGATGCGGGCTTCGATTTCGGGATCCAGTTGCCGGGCCTGCTGCTGTTGGTTGAGCGCGGCTAATGCGTCCAACTGATCGCGGCGGGCATCGGCACGGACTCCGGGAGGATTGCTGAGAAAAAGAACGGGGTCGCCGTCGGAGCGGAAACTGACTCCCTGGTGGTCCGAGGGAAGAAACGCGGAGCCCCATAGACGCGCATAGAGGGGGTCGGCCGGACGAGCTGCGCTGCCTCGCGAAAGCAGGACCACAAAGCACGGGAGCTCCCGATTGGCCGAGCCGATGCCGTAGCTGACCCAAGACCCAAAGCTTGGGCGTCCTGGCTGCTGGTGGCCGGTCTGCATCAGCGTCACGGCAGGATCGTGGTTGATCGCTTCGGTGTGCATCGAACGAACAAAGCACAACTCATCGACGATCTTCGCGGTGTATGGCAGCAGTTCGCTGACCCAGGCGCCGCATTGGCCGTGGCGCGCAAAACGGAAAAGAGAGGGAGTGACCGGCAGCGTCTTCTGCCCACTGGTCATGCCGGTGAGGCGTTGCCCCCCGCGCACGGAATCGGGCAGGTCCTGGCCACGAAAACGGGCAATGTCCGGCTTGTGGTCGAAGAGGTCAATCTGCGACGGCCCTCCATGCATGAACAGGTAGATGATCCGGCGGGCCCGCGGGGCGATCCGCGCGACGGCGGAGAGGTCAGGAGTACCGGCGGCACTCCCGGCGTGGGGAAGGAGCGAGGAGAGTGCGACCGATCCGATTCCGAGCGCGGATCGTCCGAAGAACTGCCGACGGGAAAGCAGTAGGTCGGCGGGTCGAGGATGGCGTTGATCGCAAGAGGACATGGCGGTTCGGGGCCGACTGTTCAGCGTCGGGTGATGACCTCGTCGAGGTTGAGCACGGTCTGGGCTACCAGCGTCCATGCGGCCAATTCGTCGACCGCGAGGTCGTGCCCGTGCGCGGCTTCGCCGATCCCGTTCAGTTCGCGGGCGAGTGAGGGGTGCTCGGCGAAGCGCCTGAGCTGAAGGCGCAGGAGCTGTTCCAGGGTGGCGCGCTCGCTCTCGGACGGGCCGCGACCGGTGGCACGCGCGAAGAGGACCTCCAGACGTGACGCAGGAAGCCCATCCCGCTGCAGAACAGACGCGGCTAGGACGCGGGCCGCCTCCACCTGCGTCTCGTCGTTCAGGAGCGCCAGCGCTTGGAGAGGAGTGTTCGTTCGCGGCCGTCGCAGGGTGCAGGTCTCCCGAGTCGGCGAGTCGAAGGCCTGAATGGACGGCGGAGGGGCAGTCCTCTTCCAATAGGAGTAGAGGCTTCGACGCCAGCGACCCTCGCCGCGGTCGGGTTCGTAGCTAAGTTCGCCGTTGTAGGACACCGCCTCCCATATCCCGGGTGGTTGCGGTGGCCGCACCGGCGGCCCCCCGATCTTAGGGACGAGCAAGCCGGACACGGCCAGCGACTGGTCTCGGAGCATCTCGGCGGAGAGGCGGAAACGTGGCCCGCGTGCCAAGAGGCGGTTGGCAGGGTCACGCTGGAGTTTCTCAGGCGTAGGAACCGACGACTGCCGGTAGGTCGCGCTCGTGACAATGAGGCGCAGCAGTTGCTTGGTGTTCCACCCGCTATCCACGAAGTACCGGGCGAGCCAGTCGAGGAGTTCAGGATGACTGGGCAGGCTCCCCTGTGACCCAAAATCTCCGACGGTTTCCACGAGCCCCTCGCCGAAGCATTGAAGCCAGAGCCGATTTACCGTGACGCGTGAGGTAAGAGGGTGATCGGGCCGCACCAGCCACCGCGCCAGGGTGAGACGATTGAGTGGGGCGTCGGGCGGCAGCGATGGCAGCACGGCGGGAACGCCTGCTTGTACACGTTCAGCGGGCTGATCGTAGGCTCCGCGTCGAAGCACGTGGGTTGCCCGTTGCGGCGAGCTATCCTCCATCACCAGGGTGCGCGGCACTTGCGCGCGCAGGGTCGCCAGATCCGCGCGTGCTCGCTCGAGTTGTTCAAGGTGCTCGTGCTGTTGCGGGGTGCCGACCGTCTCCACGAAGCCGCGTTGTATCACATCCCGTTGCCGCGAATCACGTTGGTCGGCGGCGACGCGCAAGACGCCGACGAGTCGCTCGGACCAGTACCACGATCGTACGTCCTCCGCTGACAGAGTATCCGGGAGAACGTAAATTTCATCAATGAGACCGTAGAAGCGTTCGCCCTTGCCGCTGACCCCGAAGTCGAGCGACCCAGCACTTTCTGCGCTGCCGGAGAGCGCATCCTGCAGCACTTCCACCGGTATCACGCGTCCATCGACGAAGAGCTGCAGACCCGCCGCGCGGGACGTGCCATCGTAAGCGAGCACCAGATGACTCCACTCCGCCCGCTTGAGAACCGCTGCGGAACGCAGTCGGAGAGCATCTTGCGACGAAGAGTGTCTGAGGCTGACCTCAAGCCGTCCTCGGCTCCAGTGGACATCAAGCCCGCGATCCTGCGTGCGCTTGCGGAGAATGCCGATGCTCGGTGCACCGGGGTTTAACCAGAAACCAATTGTCCAAGGCCGGTCGGCTCGGATCGGAAGGTCGGGCGAAAACTCAAGGTGCTGCGGGCCATCCAGCGCGAGAGCCTGACCGACCACCCCGCCATCGTGCCGTCGCGGTCCCACCAAGCGAGGATAACGCCTGGGTTCCTCCGCAACGTCCAGGGTCGCCTCAGCCGCATCGTGCGCGGAGCTCTCGCGCCTAGGTCCCGGGCCTTCCGTCCTGAGCGAAACCTCCCACTGATCAAGCCGCTCCGCATCGGGCTTAAGCGACTGCCGTAGCTCGGCCTCCGCCTTACGCGCACGCGACTCCACCTCCGATAGCGCAGACCGTTGCCTCGGCGTGGGCACCTCCAGGACGGGCGGTGGATCATCTGGGTTCACCAGGCCTTTTTCCACCCCGGTGTTAAAGAAGGCGAAGAGCTGATAGTACTCCCGTTGCGAAATCGGATCGTACTTATGATCGTGGCAACGCGCACAGCCCAGCGTCAGTCCCAGCCAAAGGTTACCGGTCGTCTCGAGGCGGTCGGCGACGTACTCGACGCGGTACTCCTCATCAATAACTCCAGTCTCGCCGGTCACCATGTGGTTTCGATTAAACCCGGTCGCGATCCGCTGCTCCAGACTGGGGTGAGGCAGAAGGTCGCCCGCGATTTGCTCGATTGTGAACGCATCGAACGGCTGATTGCGGTTGAACGCCGCGATAACCCAGTCGCGCCAGAGCCAGATTTGCCGCGTATTATCACGGAAGAAGCCATTGGAATCCGCGTAGCGCGCCGCATCGAGCCAGTCTACCGCCATCCGCTCGCCGAACGTCGGGGACGCCAGCAGGCGATCTACGGCGCGTGGGTAGGCATCGGGACGTGAGTCCGCAAGGAAGGCGGCGAGCTCGGTGGGCGAAGGTGGCAGGCCGGTGAGATCGAACGAGACTCGTCGAAGCAGCGTGGCGGGGTCCGCCGGCTGCGCTGGCGCAAGACCCTCGGCCTCGAGACGCGATAGGATGAAGGCGTCAATCGGGTTGGTGGGCCAGGTTCGATCACGTACCGCGGGCGGATCGTTGGCGGCGGGAGCCTGCAAGGACCAGTGCTGCTCGTAAGGGGCTCCAGCCGCGATCCACGCGCGGAGCTGCGCTTGCTGCGCGGGGGTAAGTCGCTTTCCGGTCTCCACCGGAGGCATGGGATCAAGCTCATCCGTCAGCCGCAGCAGTGCCTCGCTCTGGTCCGGATGGCCCGGGACAATCGCATGAAGCCCGGACTTGGCCGCCTGCAGCGCACCCTCACGCTGATCGAAACGGAGCCCTGATTCTCGTGTCGCTTCGTCGGGACCGTGACAACGGAAGCAGTGCTCCGAAAGAATCGGCCGGATGTCTCGGATGAAGTTGACCGATTCGCGAGAGCCGGTCGCGGCGAACGCCGCCGCCGTCACGAGTCCCCCCAGCAGGCACATGCGGCTCACGCGGCTGATTGTCGTGGAGCAGGTTGGACGCACGGGCAGAAATTGAATTGAGGCGTGCAGGGCGAGCAAATCCGAAAGCAGTGCGTCCGGTGGGGCGTTCAGTTGGGTTCACGCCGCACCACCTCGACCCCTAGGCCGGGTCCGGTGGGCGGAAATGCCTGGTCAGCGACGATCTTCAGGGGCGTCGCCAACACCGTGCCGTCCAGAAACTGCGGCGCGTTCAGCGCCGCGGGGTGCGGGAGGCGGTAGGCGGAGAACAGGTGCAGACAAGCCGCGAACGCGACATCGGGGTCGGTCAGCCCGCTCGCAAAGAAGGCTAGTCCATGCTCGCGCAGGTACTCCACCATGCGCGCGGCCTCCGTCAGGCCGCCCACGCGTGAGACTTTCATCGCGACGCCGTCGAGCAGTTCGAGCTGATGAAAGCTTTCCAGATCGGCGAGCGAGACGACACCTTCGTCCATCAGGATCGGAAGCGCGCCAAGTCGCCGGAGCGTGCGGTATCCCGGCAGGCGATTTGCCGGGAGCGGTTGCTCGAACGCGGCCAAGCCCGCATCCGCCAGGCCCCGTGCGACGGTCAACGCGGTCGTCTCGTCGTAGCCGCCATTCGCGTCTGCCCAGATGAACGCATCCGGAGCGAGTGCGCGCAGGCGCTGGCAGATGGCAACATCAGCCGCGGCGGCGCGACCGATCTTCACGTTGAAGTGACGGAAGCCACGTTCGGCCGCGCGTCTGACGGTGTCTTCGAGCTCATCCGGGGAGCGGACGTCAATCGTCCAGCTCAGCGTCACGGGTCCACCCTCCGGTTGTTCCCAGCGCGCAGCCGGGGATAATCCGGCGCGGCGGCCCTGGAGGTCGAAGAGAGCCAGATCGATGCCTGCCTTGGCGATCGGCTGCCCCGTGGAGAACGCCGGGGCGATGACGCGATTCATCGCCTGCCAGACGGCCGCCGTGTCGTCGACGGGCAGGCCCAGAATCGCCGGACCAAGATGACGCTCGAGGCTCGTTTGCACGGTCTCGATCGTCTCGTAGCTCCACGTCGGCGACGGCACGGATTGGCCCCAGCCGACCCCGCCGGAATCGTCGGTGAGCCGAACCACCACCGTGTTGCGGGTGATGCGCTTACCGTCCTTCGCGGCAAGGAAGCGAAAGTCGCCCACCACCGGGTACGCGGCGATGAAGCACTCGATACTGGCGATGCGTGGGCTCATGGGGATCGCGGTTTAGCCGACTCCGGCCAGCGCAGGTGCCGGTGCAGGAAGGTGACGGTACCGACGCCGTGGATTTCGTGGGGGCCGACAAAGTATTCGATCTCTGTGCGCTCGGGAATCCCGAGATCCGAGTAAAGGCGAGCCACTTTTGCATACTCTTGGGCCACCTTCTCGTCGATGCTGACCGGGTCCTGGTGGCCGCGTTCGACCATGAACGGACGCGGTGCGATGAGAGCCGCGAGATCGGCGTTCCCGAAGGTCGGAGCAAGGTTGAACGAGAACTGCTCGTACTCGTGGGTGAAAACATAGCTGCCCTTGAAGTCGCGCGTCATGATCTTCCATGACCACGTGTTGAAGGCGCCGGAGCAGACCGAGACCGCGTACTGCGGCAGGAGCGCGGGCAGGCGCAAGGCGCTGAGCCCGCCGTAGGAGATGCCGTAGAAACCAATGCGCTCAGGATCGACGAAGGGCAGGGAGCTCAGCCATTGGAGGTGCTGTTGATGTTGGCCGACGATGACCGAGAAGAGGGTGAGCCCGATCGGATTGGCGCGCCGCTGGAGTTGGCGGAACTCCGTCGCCCCGCGGTACGGATTGTGCGGCACCCAGCAGATGAAACCGCGCTCAGCGAGCGTGCGGGGGAAGGCGCGGTAGACGCGCCAGTCGCGCGTCGTGACATCGTCCTCAAGGGCAATCGAAGGCAATCCCTCGAGCCCGTGCTGGCAGACCACCACCGGTCGGCGCTCGCCCGGTGCGATGCCGTCGGGCACCAGCAGCGTGCCCCACGCGAAGACGCCTGGCCACACGTCGAGTGTCACCTCCCACATCCCGTACCCGCGGCCCTGGCCGAGAAATCGGCTGCGCGGGTTGGGCGGCAGTGACGGGTCCGGCAGCCGGCCCACGTGCTCGTCCCAGAAGCGTTGACGTAACGCATCGGACGCCGCGTGCCACGTCGAGGCAGTCGTGCCGGCCGGTCGCTGGTTCAAGCGGGTGCGTTCGTGCTCCGAGCGCCGCTCCAAGTAATCCGCGTGCGCGAGCAACTCAGAGAGCTGGCGCTGCTGGCGCGCGTCGGCATCGGGAAGTCGCACGCTCTGCCATGGCGCGTCGCTGTTGCCCTCCGCTTCGATACCAAGCGCCGCCAGAAACCGCGCGAGCGCATCGCTGCCGCCGAAGCCGACGACGTCGCTCCCGGTCGCCACGGCCAACTCCAGCCCCGGAAGGGGTTGCCCTTGAGGCGGAGTCAGGAGCGTGAGGGCGCGCGCAAACTCATCTGCGGTGTCGCTGGGCGAGATCGGCGTGAGCCGACCTGGGGCGGCCGAGCGCCGCCGGCCGGCGACGGGGCCAGCGGGCGTGGCCCAAACCGGGCCGGCACTGGGCTCGATGACGAGCCGGCCCGGCAAGGCCAGGGTTGCCAGCTCGGCATCGCCAAAGGTACGGAGTAGTCCGTGCACGTTGCGGTCAATCGGTTCCGACCAGAGTGATTCACGACGACCCAAGTATCCACTTACCAAAGACACATGACTCTCCGGATTAAGTGCGGCGACGTGGAGTGCGATCAGACCGCCCTCACCGTAGCCGACGACGCCGACCTTCGTCGTGGGGTCAGGCCGCTGCCGGAACCACGCGAGAGCCGCTTCGACCTTGCGCACCTCAACCCCGATCAGTGATCGACCGGCCTCGAAGAGGGGCCGCCATGCCCACTCGCGATGACTCTGGTCGGTGAGGGCAATCTCCGGTACGCCGGAGTGAGTTGAGTCGCGATTCAGGAGCGTGACGATCAGCACCTCGCAGCCCGACGCCAGCAGACGGCGCGCCACCTGTTCCTGCGGCGCGAGGCGATCATCGAGTCCCGCCAGCGACTCCGGCCTCTGGTCGGCGTCCGGTATCATGACGACCCGCGCGCGCACTGCCTTCACCGTCGGGATCAGCAGCAGGCCCTCCCCGGACACGCCGGCGAACGCCGTCCAGCGGACGGCGTGGACTTCACCGGCGGCACTTCGGGCGATGAGGGATGAGACATCGGGTGACGCGAGCAACTGCAGGTCGGTTCGCGCCGGCAGCGGATCGATCGCGCCGAGCATTTGCCGGAGAGCCTTGCGCTGCGGTTCGACTGAAATCCGGTGCGCCTCGACCCCGGAAAGGTCCCGCTTCCATTCCGTTGCCCGGTGCGCGACGGTCTTTTGTGTCCACGCATCGAAAAAGCGATGGAGGTCGCGCACCATGTCTGCGGAGCGATCCCGGGCGGGCTC
>JACCDP011422220.1_pt1 | contig 38413 bp, 37 predicted proteins | sample 7445841 | NCBI WGS metagenome assembly JACCDP01 (sample SAMN15323441, study PRJNA562643) | freshwater metagenome | isolation source: river surface water | place: USA:Blue River Watershed | collected 2017-08-17 | reverse complement strand
CGATTAGCCAATTCATCCGGAAAATATCAGATGGACATCTTAAATCTTCCTCCATCAAGATCGCGGTAGCATCAATTGCAGCAATACATAGCCTTAATGCACTCGATAATCCCACCCAACACCCTGACGTCAAAATAGAAATGCGGCGTATGTATCGAACATTAGGAAGATATGCAAAGCAGGCTTATGGCATTAATAAAGATTTACTAGACAAAATGATTTTATCGACTGACAGCTCTCTTCAGGGCCTTAGAGACAGGGCTATACTTTTAGTTGCTTATGATAGTTTATGTAGGAGAAGTGAATTGGTAGCTTTAGAGTACGAAGATATATTAATAACTGACGGCAATATAAAACTAAAGCTACGTAAAAGTAAAACTGACCCCCTTGCAACTGGGCGATGGTTGTATTTAAGTAAACCGACACAGCGCTATTTAAGAGAATGGCTAAATGCCTCTAGCGTTAAATCTGGGAGTCTATTTAGAGGGCTTTCAGCCAACGGAAAGATTAAAGGCAGTTTAAATTCAGCTCAAATTGGACGTATTTATAAAAAGCTTGCAAGGAAGTCTGGTGTTGATGCTGTCACAGTTAAAAACATTAGCGGTCACTCGACAAGGGTTGGTGCTGCTCAGGATTTATTATTGTCAGGTGCAACTCTGCCAATGATTATGAACCGAGGGAGGTGGTCAAAGATAGATACAGTTATGCGATATATCGAAAATTCAAATCATAATAATTTAAAATTATCTTTTTAATTTTCAGTTAAGATGATTTTTTCTATTGATTTAATTACATCTTGAATATTTAATTGCAAACCAACCCACATTGGTAAGCGCGCCAATCTATCGGGTAATTTGTTTGTTATTGACATACTTCCGCAAGCTCGTCCATATTTTATTCCTGCTAAAGATGAATGCAGAGGAATGTAATGAAAAACAGAATTAATGTCTTCTAATTTTAACCTCTCAATAAAAGATGTTCGTTTTTGTAAATTTGGCAATAATAGATAATACATATGTGCATTATGAACACAATTATTTGGAATGATAGGTCTTCGAACCAATTCATCTTCTTCAAGATATTTAAAAGCTTGATGATATGAATTCCAAGCCATTATTCTCTCTTTAATTATATTTTCTGCATCTTCTATTTGAGCCCATAAGAATGCTGCGATTAATTCGCCTGGCGAATAACTAGATCCAACGTCACGCCATGAATATTTATCTATTTGTCCACGAAAAAATTGACTGCGATCTGTACCTTTTTCCCTAATAATTTCAGCTCTTTCAACAAAGCTTTCATCATTTATAATTAATGCACCCCCTTCCCCAGAAATTATATTTTTAGTTTCATGGAAAGAATAGCATCCCAAATGACCTATTGAACCTAATGCCCTCCCCTTATAAGTTGACATAAGTCCCTGAGCTGCATCTTCAATAACCAATAAGTTGTGTTTCATTGCTATAGTCATAATGACATCCATCTCACAAGGTACTCCGGCATAATGAACAGGAACGATTGCCTTTGTGCGAGTTGTAATTGCCGCTTCTATTAGTGATTCATCAATATTTAAAGTGTCTTCTCGAATATCAATAAATATAGGAACACCTCCACGCATTACAAAAGCATTGGCTGTAGAAACAAAAGTATATGATGGCATGATAATTTCATCGCCGGGCTCAATATCAGCAAGTATTGCGGCCATTTCTAAAGCCGCTGTGCAAGAATGAGTGAGTAAAGCTTTTTTTGCGCCTGTTTTTTCTTCTAGCCATGCATGGCATTTTTTAGTAAAAGGTCCGTCACCAGCTAACATCCCATTAAAATGAGCTTCAGCAATATAAGTTAGCTCCTTTCCTGACATAAAAGGCTTATTAAAAGGTATCTTCATTTAGTACATTCCATAATGCAATGTGTATAAGGTATCCATAATCTGTGTTTAACGTTTATTTTCATGTCTGTAAAAATATTTTTACAGAGGGACTGATAGCCTTTTTGATTGCGAACATTTTTTCCACGGTCATTAGAAATTAGAAATCGAGCTATAGCATTTTGGTTAGGCGTAAAACACGGATCAATTGTTAAAAACCTACCGCCTGGTTTTAATGCGGAGTATGCAACTTTAAAAATACGGCGAGCAGTTTCATCATTCATATGATGCAATACACCAGATGCAATAACCAAATCAAATTTAGGCATATTTTTAAGATCATCAAAAATAAGAGATTTCGCAAAAAAATTACCTCTCTTTCCATATCGTTTCTTAGCTTTATTAATATAGGATTTGCTTATATCGAACCCATAATAATCAACCTCAGGAAAATAATTTAAAATGTCTGCGGGGCCGCAACCAATATCTAAAATTACATCACCATATTTTGGTCTAATGATTTTTTTTACAAAAAAAGACCATATCTGATGGGATCCCATTAAATACTGAAATGCGCTATAAATTAAAGGGCGCGATAAAATAGTTTTAAATCCTGAAGTAATTTGCATTTTTTTAATATGTATTATGTTTTTACTTTAATTTCGCAGTCTATGGTTGGCTGTAAACAGATTGGAATAAATATTAATAATTTATATAGTCTAGTTACAATAAGCCATCTAATTATAAACCTAATCCAATAAGGCCTCCGAGAAGCAAATTGTTCATCATTTGAAACTCTAATTAAACTATTAATAAATGCTCTCGATTTTAAATTTAATGAAAAAGAATTATTTTTATTAGCAAATTTTAATAGCCGACATGAAGAAATCCAATTTAAAGAACGCCAAACTCCAAATGGATCAGGGATATTAATTTTATTTTTAATAAGCCTACGAAAAATAAAACCTGTAATCTTTTTATTAAATAATATCGGTATATTAAAGTGTGGCTCATAAGGAAAAAGGTAATTTGGGCAAGTAAAATGATAAACTGAGGCTGGCCGCAATGAATTAGATACATTCAAAATTGAAACCTCTATATTTGAAACATGCTCCATTACATTTACAGAAAATGCAAAATCAAAATATTCATGTAAGTCTAATTTCTCAATGGGAAAACATAAAATATCAGGAGCGCATCCCAACCTAGAAGCCTCCTGTATGACAATTTCACGAAGCTGATTAAAATGTGAAAAACCTTCACCAAAAGGCTCAAGAGCTTTGACTTTATAACCTTCTATAACTAACTGACAACTTAATATCATTGATCCAGCGCCAACCTCTAAAATAGAAGCTCCTGGAGGTAAATTTTTTAAATCTTCATCAATGAAAATGCGCCCAAATTTTGATTCATTTGCATATACATCAAATAAGCTAAGTAAATCTGGCGAAAATTTTTCTATATTTATACGAAGAGAATTTAACCAAGCATCCATTTACTATAATTTATATTTTTACTTAATCAAAATTAAATCAAGATTCAATTTTGTTAATAATTACCGCTTGCTGAATGCCCATACCACCGCCAGAAAAATCTTTTTCAATCTCATAAAAAATCTTATTGATAGGATTGCTAAAACCAGGGTATAGCGAAGGGTCTGTAACTAAATCTCGAAGAAAACGTGAGCCTAAGTAATAAATGGAAGAAAAATCTTCAATCTCATAACTAACATTAAGGCTTTCTAAGTGCTTCTCCAGAATCGAAAGTTTCAAATAACGGTTGAAATCATGCTCGACAAGTGGAGGGAGATTTTTAAGGCTGCGCATAGCATTAAGTAGCATAAGCGGCTCCCAAAAACCTTCAGACAAAATAACAATTCCGTTAGGTTTTACAACACGAATACATTCACTTATGGCCTTCATCTGCTGTTCCCAAGTTGGCAAGTTTATTAAAACTCGAGTTGTGTAGACGATGTCGAAGGTATTGTCTTGGAACTCAAGCTTTCTGATATCGCCCTCATTAAAATTGATGTTACAACTCAAATTCTTTTTTTGTTTTTTGGCATGAGCTATCATATTTTTTGAAAAATCTACGCCATCGATTGAGGATAATTTATGTAGTTCCGCCTGTTTAAATGTGGAGTATCCATTAGCGCAGCCAATATCAAGAACTCGGTCACCATTTTTTATATATTTACTTATGGTATTAATTTCTAAATCTATCATCCAGTTATCGCCCCAGGATGCCCAGTGCGAATCACCATGTATACTAGCTTGGGATTCCCAATATTCTTTAATATGATCTTTAGTCATTATCTGTCTTTTATTTATTTAATGTGGATTAAATTCTGATAATAAAAAAATTTAAATTTTGTTTATAAAGTCATTCTGGAGATAATATAAAGTGGTCTTTTTTTTGCTTCATTAAATAACTTTCCAATGTATATTCCATGAATCCCGAGAATAGTCATAATGATTCCGCCAATAAAATATATTGAGACTATAAGGCTGCTCCATCCAATTATTGGTGATCCGTAAATAAAAGCTGAATAAATAATATAAGCACCAAAGAAAAATGCTGCGATAGCAATAGTAAAGCCAAAATATATTGATAGCATTAAGGGCTTTTCTGAAAAAGAAACAATAGTTTCAATTGCAAGCTTAAGTAATTTACTATAAGTGTAACTTGATTGGCCAGAATAACGCTTATCATGCTGAGCATTAATAATGGCTGTCTGAAAGCCCATCCAAGCAACCATGCCGCTAAAAAATCTTAATTGCTCACGCATCTCATTAAGACTGTTAACAACTTTTCGTGAAATAATTCTAAAGTTACCAACTTTACCATCGTATTCCACGCCCGAAAAATAACTATAAATTTTATAAAAAAAATAAGATGTATAACGCTTATAGAAAAAATCATTCCGGTTTTGTCGAATAGCTAGAACAACATCAAAACCTTCCTTAGCCCTTAGATACAAACGTGGAATTTCTTCTGGACGATCTTGCAAGTCACAGTCCATCACTACTACCCAGTCACCATTGCAATTATCTAAACCAGCAGTTATTGCATAATGTTGGCCAAAATTACGACTCAATTGAATGCCTTTTACTCGAGAATCTTTTTTAGCAATCTCAATTATTTTTTCCCAAGAACCATCAAAGCCACAGTCCTCAACTAGAATTATTTCGTAGGATTTAGTAATTTTTTCTAAAGATTTATTTAGCCGTGTATAAAGTTCAATAAGACAACTTTCAGCTTTGTAAACAGGGATAACAACGGAAATTAGTGTATTATTTTTTTTAAGCATAATAATCTTAATTTTATATTAAAACGACTTTTACAGTAGACAATTAGGCATATATCCTAAAAATTTTAATTCAATGTAAATGTAACTTTAAGCATATGAATAATTTTTGTTCAAAATTAACTAAATACACAAAACCTAATAATTTCTTATTCAAAATGCGCTTAATAAGCTATGCAGCAATATTTGCAACAATTCCAATTTTTGTAATATTTTTATTCCAAAATTCATTTTTCAATCATGACACTCTATATCAATATATAAATTACGGCTATATATTTGATGCCTTTAGATTAACAAACCAAATTCCGTTATGGAATCCTTATTATTCTTACGGAATAACAACATCCTTAACTAATTACACCATAACAGCACCAGAATATTTCGGTATATTCTTAAGTAAAATATTAGGGAGCAAAAATAGTCTAATATTTTTTAATTTATCACTGATCATAGACTGCTTCTTGTATCTTGCAGGGATTATCTTAATTCTCAAGCATTTAAAAATTTCAAAAAATGTGATTATTTTTTCCACATTCATTGCAGCAATTACATTAAATCCAATTCATCAAATTTACTTTGATTATCAGTTAATAATAAAAATTCCCCTTTTAATATATTCAATAATATGGCTATCTGAGAATATTAAAGGACGCATAATTTTATTTTTACTTTTCCAAGTATCCTGGATATATCCTGGCTCCGTTTCATATTTTCAAATAGTGTATTTTTACTTTTCTATAATAACTTTTATGATGGTAAATTATAAAAATACTAATATTCTTAAAGAAAATAATGCTATTAAACTAACTTTTATAAATAATATTTGCTTAGCCGTAATTTTATTAATATCTCTATCATATTTTTTAAATGTTAAGGACGTAATATTAAACTACCACCTAATTTCTCCTGGAAGACAAGCGAATGGAGATTTAAGTTACTCAAACTTCATAAATTATGGTGGGTATACTAATTCAGAAAAGTTAGTAAAATTTTTTGGCGGAAGTCCATTAACACATGATTTTGATTTGTTCTTAGGTTTAATTCCAATGACTTTAAGCTTCTTACCCATATTTTATTTTAATAAATTAACTATAGGTATTAAAAAAAATTGGGTATTGTTATGGCTTTTATTATTTATTCTTTTACTATTTTGTCATCCGTTCGAAAGTAGCTTATTTCATAAAATTATTTATAGCCTACCTGCAATAAATAAGATAAGGCATTTAGGCTATTTTATAACAATAGCAAAGCCAATTCTCATTATTCTTTCAGCTATTGGATTGCATACTCTTATAAAAAATAAAATTACAAAAATAAATCTTTTAATTTTTCAAAGCTTGTCTATTCTTTTACTTATTTTTTTAATAGCGTTTTCAAAATTAAATATTCACATACTTTTTTTTATTGGTTTTGTTCTGACTACATCATATGCAGCAGAAAAAAAATGGTCAAAAAGTACTATTTGCCTGACGGTTTTAGTCATTTCATCAGCTAATATTGTGTATCATAAAATCTATGAAATGCCTTTAAATGCAAACAAATACATTCAATCTGAATTTGAATTGATCACCAATAATTCATTCCCATTTGTAAATAGAACAGATCCTTCGCTTTCTGAAAAAATAATTAAATTTGAAAAAATACTCCCAGCAGGTGGATTTGGAAGATATGGTAATGAGGTTACCTATATTAAAGAAGATTATTGCTATGAAATATATAGGCAAGATTATTTATTTAAAAATATTTATTTGGACTTAAAAAATAATAAACTTAACTTTAACCCTTCGGTTAAGGAATTTAATGAAAACGAAAATCAGAGAATTAATAACAGGGCGAAATACGGCTGCAATCGTCCAAAAATTGAATTACTTCCGTTGGAATATTCAAGAAATTCAACAAATAATGTCGTTAACTTATCAAGTTTAGATTATCAAAAATTTAAAAGCTATGAGTTCCAAAGCAATTTCAATTTAATTAAATTTACTCCAAACGAGATTAATTTTAATGCTAGCAACGAATTTCCAATTGCCCTACCATTAATTTACTATGATAGCTTTCATCCTTACTGGGAAGGCTTTGTTGACGGAAAAAAAATTGAAATTTATCAATTTAATGGTGGATTTAAGGGAATTTATCTTGCAAATGGTGCACATAATGTAACTTTTAGAATTAAAGGATTGTATATTGCGTTCGAGATAATAAAAGCGCTATTGCTTTCTGTAATGACTATTGTAATTTTATTTATTTGTGTAAGAAATATTAATAATTCGAACAATTCAAAATAACTTTCCTGTTTATTAATTAATGCAACTTAGAGCACTTCTTTAAATTTAAATCTACTGAACATTTTAGCTTCAAAGGATTGCAATATACTTCAACTAAGAATGAAACTAAAGTGAGCTAAATAAAAGAGTTTCCACAGCTATGGGACTAAATTTTTTATTATAAAAATTATATGGCACATTATTGTCTCTTTGGACATTGTCTATGAATAACTCGATTGCTTTCATATATATACCTTTATAACTTTTAACGAAAAAAACCCCAGATTTAGATTCAGGAAAAGAGTCTCTGAGACTGCCTCTTTCTATTGAAATTACATTTCTATTGACTGCTAAGTATTGAACAATTTTTGCGTTAAATATTAATGATTTTTCTTTTTGATCTAACATCGTATTTATACAAAAATGATTTTTAATGATCTTTCTTGGTATGTCATTGAATTTACAAAAACCATGAAATTTGAAAACGTCAGATAGATTCCTAAGTTTTACTAGATTTAAGCATCTATCTAAGTCTGGTCCATCTCCATAAATATTCACCTGGAATTTATGCTTGCCAAAAACTTCAGAATTGTATGCGTAAATTAATTCATAAATACCAGAATAATCATATAAAACACCTACAAAGACTAGTTTTATTTTTTTATTTTTTGAAAGATCTTTAATAACATTAACCGACTTCGATGATTTGCAAAAAAAGGGGATGATGCTGACTTTTGATTTATTAAAGCATCTTGATCTTACATAACGCTGATAATCCTTAGAAATTACAAAAATCTTATGGGACAGATTGAGAATAATGAATTCAATAAAAAATCCTAGAGCTTTAAGGAAAAACGATTTTTTGAAATAAACTAGCATATCAATAAATCTGAAATAGTATTTTTTTCTACATAAAAATGAAAAAAATAAACCTGACAAACCAAGCCTGAATATGGAGTATGAAATGACCATATCTGGTTTTACCTCTTTAAAGGTTTTATAAACGAACAAAAATCTAGAAAAGCTAAAATAAAAAAATTTTATATAGTTATTTAAAAAAAAGAATCTTTGATCGTACTGCTCGCTTTTATAGAGTACAGATAAATTATCAAATGCTCGGGAAACTTTTGTGAAATTTGCATAGTCATTTTTCCAATTTTTTATATTTGTTAGATCGCCAATGCCTGAATCAATGACGTAAACATCATACTTTTTTGATAGAAGCTCACTCACAAGATGAATGTCGTAAATAATTTCAGATTTTTTAATAAAATTATTTAAGTATGTAAATTCAGAAAGAACTAAAATTCTTTTTTTCAATTTAAAATCATTCTATTAAATTTATTCCAATAAAAAAGCGGATGTTGTCCACCAGAATCTATCTATCTGTAAAAATGCGATTTAAAAATGGAATAAAATAATTATTATTTTTGTTCCTATTTGGCATAGATATTGATCTTTTTATTTTGAACATAAATTTAATAATAAATTTTTTGAGAATGCTTGGACATAAAGGCACTAAAGGTTTAAAAAATTTATATATGCTCGGTTCGATGACAGCTAAAAAAATAAGGGCTCTAGGTGAAAAAATTGAGCCTCTATATTTGATTACGAGAAGCAAATCTTCCAACGCACGATGCCATCTAATGCTCTTTTCACGATCCGATGATTTTAAACTTATACTTTGATTATGAAGTCTCCAATTAGATAAAACACGATCAATTCTATGAAATTTATACTTCTTCGCAACAGACATATAAAAATATAAATCGTTACCAAGATCATTTACAAATCCACAATTTTCAATTACTTCCCTTCTAAAAAAAAGGCTATTAAAAATTATGTAGTGCTGAATATTAAGCCATTCATATTTATTAAAGTCTCTTACAATAAAATTTCCAATATGATTATTATTTTCGTCAACTATATTACAATTGCCGTAGATAAAATGATGGTCGGGATTTTTAAGAAATATATCTACACAATAAGATACAGATCCTAGATTGTAGAAATCATCTGCATCCATCCATCCTATAATTTCCCCTGAAGATATTGTATAGGCATTTTTAAGGCCACTACCCACACCATTATCTTTTTTAATAGATAGTTTTATTCTTCCTGGATATTTTTTGGCATATTTTTTAATAATCTCAATCGTGCCATCTGACGATCCTCCGTCCGAAAAAATATGTTCAATATTCTTGTAGTCTTGATCTAAAATCGACTTAATACACGTCTCTAGATATCCATTTTTGTTTGCATTAAAAACTGGGGTTAGTATCGAAACTAAAGGCTTTGATTTTGGATTAGCCATGTAAATATTTTTCCTCAATAATTTCTTTAATTTTTAATGATGCGTCGCCTTTGCCATAAGGATTTGCCATATCTTTTGTAATTAGCATGTAATTTTTATCTATCATCATGCGTGATATTAGACTTACAATTTCCTCTGGGCTTGTTCCGGCTATAAATGAACTGCCATTATCGACAGCCTCTGGTCGCTCAGTAATTTCTCGCATAATAATAACTGGCTTCTTCAGTGTTGGGGCTTCTTCTTGGATTCCGCCACTATCAGTAAGAATCAAATAGGATTTGTTCATAAGCCAAACGAAATCGAGATAACCTAGCGGTTCTATCAAGTGAATATTCTTAGATGAGCCTAATTTTTCCGTAACCGGTATCTTTACAGATGGATTTAGGTGAACTGGATATACTATATCAACTTCTGGAAATTTCTCAGATATAAGCTTTAGACCAATGCAGATGTTCAAAAACCCTTGCCCAAAATTTTCTCTTCTGTGACCTGTGACTAGAATTATTTTTCTATTTGGATTATAGATAAATCCGGAATTTGATAAAAGTTTTAAAATTTTATCTGGCTTAGTTTTATTCAATTTTTCTATAGAATAAAGAAGTGCATCGATCACAGTATTGCCGGTTATTAGAATTTTATTTTCATCAACACCCTCCTTCAAGAGATTACTTTTTGCCAAAAGAGTTGGGGCAAAGTGAAAATCGGCAACCCTGGAAGTGACTTGCCTATTTCCCTCTTCGGGCCAGGGTGAATTCAAATTATGCGTCCTAAGCCCAGCTTCGACATGCATTAACTTAACTCTTCTTAAGTACGAGGCTAATGAACAAGCCATGGTAGAAGATGTATCACCGTGCACTATAATTAAATCAGGGTTGAAATCCTCTATAAGACTATCAAACTCAGAAAAAATTTTAGAGACTAACAGGTTTAAACTTTGATTTGGTGACATCACATTTAAATTAAAGTCTGGGGTAATATCAAAAGCAGATAAGGCATCATCCATCATCGTACTATGTTGACCAGTTACGCAAAGTTTAACTGTAAATCTACTATCCTTTTTTAAGGCTAGATACAGAGGTGCCATTTTTATTGCTTCTGGACGCGTACCTATAGCCAAAATAATTCTCATTTATATCCTTTTTTTCATTTCGCTAGCCACAATTGCCGCTTAAGAATATTTTCAAGCTTGCGCGCAATAATAGTTAATGAATGATTTTTTAATGCATATTCACGACCATTTTTAGACAATGATGAATATAATTTTTTATCAAGATGAATAGCTTCAACTTTATTAAAAATTTGGCGGAAACTAGTTGCGTATATTACCCCGCTTTCAAATTCTGGAAGTAAGGATGAAATACCGATCAAATTTGTTGAAACTGTTGGTTTTCCGCAAGATATATACTGAATAATTTTTGCAGAAAAAATTTTTTCTGTAAAAGAGTTTATTGGGAAGGCATTAATACAAATATAAGAGTCATTTATATAGTAAGGCATTAACTTGAAATCCTTAAATCCTAAAACTTTAACTTTTTTTTGTAAATTTAATTCATTAACCATTTCCTCAATCTCGCGGCGGATAGGCCCATCTCCAAGAATAGATAATCTAAACTCGGGATATTTTTTAAAAAAGGAAACTGAAGCCAGGATAAGCTCTCGAACTCCTCCAAATGGATAAAGCGTTCCCATAAATAATAAATTTTTATTGTGAGTGGTTTTATTGCTTGGCTTAAAGATGTTAGTATCCAAAGGAAAGTACAACAAATCAATAAGATTTTTTTTGGCACCTAATGAAACTAAATACTCAGCATATGACGGGGTTAAAGCTAACAATCTATTGCTAGATCGATATACAAATGCTTCTAAATGCCTAACAAAAAATTGATTTATCTTGGTTGACCAAAGCTTATGCTGCATATCTACATTTCGATGAACAAACGGAATATTGTTTTTTTTGCAAACATTTAAAGCTTGGGGAGCTATCCTTGCAACAGAATAATCTAAAACAATATCAATACTCTCCTTATGGAGAATTTCATCAATTAAACGTTTAGTATAAGAAAATCTCTCTAAATTTTTAAAAATTTTATATTTTTTATAAAAACTTAAAATTGAAACCTTGGAATATAATGGTGAATAAAGCTTAATAAATTTACCTGACGACGTTCTAGATATTTTTTTTATTTGGGTTGTCGTTTTACGAACTCTATGACTGTCTATACCAGGATCGACTGCTATCACCTTATGCCCAAAAAAAGCAAGTTTTTCAGCTAAAAGGTGCAAATCGTAAACAGGCCCTAGCTCCCAGACCGATTCACTCAAAATTAATATATTCATAAGTATTGTGTAAAAATAACTTCCAAATCATCCAGATTCATTTTGGTGATTTTTTCAAATAATTTTATTCTGTCTTTAAAAATCATGATGGTGGGCACAATTGATGCCCTATAGTTAACAACTAAATCTGGATACTCATCGATATCAACCTCAAAAAATTCAAAGTTAGGTTTAAATTTTTTAAGAATTTTTTTTGTATTTTGAAGCGTCTCTAAAGAAGGCCTTGAATTTCTAGAAGTAAATAAAATAATCAGGAATTTATTTGAATGGTTAAACGCATGATCAAGAAAAGCCCCAGTGTGAAATTTCATTTTTTTACTTATCACTTTCTATAGTAGAACTTCATCCAGTCTACAGTTCTTTCTATGCCTTCTTCTGGTGAAATTTTTGGATCATGTTTAAGATCGCTTATGGCTTTAGAAAAGTCGATTGTTTTTACTAATGTAGTATTTTCTTCAACCTCTTTGTAACTTACTAATGACGAAGACGCTCCTGTTACTTTTAATATGATTTCACAATAGTCTTCAATAGAGCGCTCCCATTCAATTCGACCACCGATGTTGTATGCTTGCCCGGAAATAAAATTATCGCTGATATTTGCCCAAGTTCTGCAAGAGTCTTCTACATAATCAATAATCCTTTTGTGTCCTCTATGAACAACAAAAGGTATCTTATGTATAGCTGAGTATATGAATTTAGGAACAAATCCACGATAAGGGGTAAAATCTTCATGAGGCCCGTAGCAATTTACTGGCCTTACTCGAACAGTATTTGTACCAAACATCTTTGTCGAATTCATGCACATGAGCTCACCAGCCCATTTTGAAATCGCATAATCATTCATTTGATATGTATCTTTGATTGGATTGTGCTCCATGACATTTTCTGCCATTAATCCAGAATAATCACCATAAACTTCTGCAGAAGAAAAGAAAATTAGATTAAAACCAAATTCTTCTTGCAATCGAATGATATTTTTCGTGCCGATGACGTTGGTTTGCCAAAGCTGCTCGTAATAAGCCTCACCATTCCATCTCCCATATTCTGCAGCTAAATGGTAAACAAAATCAAAGGGACCATGCTTTTTAAATATAGATTCTATTTGTCGAAATTGGCTAACATCGCACCTCTCGTAGTTGTCTCTATTTGTATTTAATAAATCAATAGAAAATAAATCGTGGCCTCTTTGCGAAAGCTCTTTGTGTAAATTTGTTCCAATAAAACCTGAGCCGCCTGTGATTAGAATTCTTTTATTCAATTTTTATCCCTTATTTTCTTACAGCACTATTCATTCCCGGAGGAAAATCTGATAACTTTTTTATTGTCTCCCAGTTATTCGCAAACCATGATTTATTTTCCATAAAACCATCTTCAAAAGAAATAATTGGTTCGTAGTTAATCAATTTTTTTGCCTTTTCAATTGAAGCTAATAATCTTGGCTTTGTATCCCATTTTCGTCTCGGTAAATATTGTATTTCTGCTTTATTATTTGTAACCGAATTAATCAATTCAGCGACCTGCTTAATACTAATCTCTCTACCGGCAGAAAGATTAAAATTTTCGCCAACTGCTTCTTTATAAAACCCAGACTTAATAAGGCCTTGGACTAAATCTAGCACGTAAGTAAAGTCTCTCGTTTCTTCACCAGTTCCTGTAATTGGTAAGCTCATCCCTTGCATTGCCCAATAAATAAAATTTGGTATAACGTTTCTGTATTGACCAGGCACTTCACCGGGCCCGAATGAATTGAAGAATCGACAATTTACAATATCCAAACCGAAATTATGTGAATAATAGTTGCAATACATTTCACCAACCATTTTGTTGATTTGGTAAGGGGTAGTTAAATGCATAGATATAAAATCTTCACTTAAAGGTAATTTAGGGTAGGACCCATAAATTGCGCACCCACTTGATGCGTAGATAAAGCGCTCGATATGGGTTAATTTTGCATATTCAAGAAGTTTTATATGACCCATAACGTCGACATCTGCTGACGTTTCTGGGTAATCAACTGAGTTTTGGTTCGCAAAAAAAGCAGCTAAATGAAAAATTAAAGAAAGATCTTCATTAAAGACCCTTTTTAAAAATATATCAGAGCGAACATCCCCCTCTATAAACATAACATTATCTAGAGGCGGTACGTTCCAAGATGATTTATTTTTGATAGCTGATAGGTTATCAAGAATAATTATTTTTCCTTGATGACCGACTAAAATAGACAATGCAATAGATAAATTACTTCCTATTGCGCCGGCACCGCCAGTGATAAGAATTTTCTTACCGTTATAATAATTGCTAATTTCATTGTCTAAATTCAATTTATCTAGGTAATTAGAAACTAATTGATGTCTATACTCTAAATCTTGCATGAATTAAACTTTCTGTATTTTGTTTTAAATTATATTTTTTGCTAATTTCAGCTTACACGTTTCCGTAGCGTGTATTTTTAATCATTGTGTAACCTTTGATAAGATCATCGATACCGGCATCAAGAGAGTGTAAAGTTTTAAAACCTGTAGCCTCAATTTTTGCATTAGACACAACGTAATTTCTTTGATCTGGATCCTTGCCTAATGCTGCCTCTGGGAAAATAAATTCAGGTATATGTTTTTGTATTCTTATACATAATTCCATTTTAGAAACATTAGCCTCGGATAATCCAACGTTGTAAATTTGACCTTTCATCTTGTCAAAATTATTGATGCCATGAATAAATGCATTTGTGACATCACGAACATGAACATAATTTCGCTTAAAATGAGGCTCAAATAACACAACAAATCGATCATAAAAAGCGCGATATACAAAGTCGTTTACTAATAAATCAATTCGCATTCTAGGCGACATACCAAATACAGTTGCAAGCCTAAAACTAATCGTATTTGCATGCTGCATAAGTTCTTTTTCAATGGCTACTTTTTCAATGGCGTACTGAGAAATAGGTCGTAAGGGTGATTCCTCAGTACAGAAATTATTTTCATCGCCGGTGCCATATGCGCTATTTGTTGTTGGCATTAGTACTTGCTGATCTTTACTTAAGTTTTTAATCATGAGTACAATTGCATCATGATTGACAGTAGTAGCGCCTACAGGATCTTTTGAGCACAATGGAGCGCCAACATAGGCCGCTAGGGGAATAATCACATCGGCTTTTTTCATGAGAGGTAACATCGTTTTTTCTAAGCGTATGTCGCCCCGCACTATCGTAAAATTTGGATGATGACATACGTGATTGAGGCTACTCTGACCATACATAAAGTTGTCCACCACTGTAACTTTATGGCCTGCTTCTAATAAGGCCGGAACCATTGTTGAGCCCAGATAACCAGCACCGCCTGTAACCAAAATATTTTGTGACATGTATATTTCCTTAAGTGACCCTATAAAAAATTAATTAAAAATTTCTGCTTCAACACACTGACATAGAGAATGTGCCAATACAATATGTAATTCTTGAATGGTAGCAGTCTCTTCTCCTGTCACTAAAATACAGTGCTCAGCTATCTGTGCTACCTTACCTCCATCATGGCCTGTAAATACTATGCTTGGTATATTTAGTGATTTACAAACTTCTAGCGCGCGAATAATGTTTTGTGAGTTTCCTGATGTTGTAATACCCAAAAAGATATCGTGGGGTCGCATTTTTCCTAAAATTTGTCTCGAAAAAATTTCGTCATAGCCATAATCATTTCCTATGGCAGTTATAACAGAAGAATCAACAGTTAAAGCTTCTGCCGGCAGGGGGTCCCTATCTTTTGCTAATTTACTTATAAATTCTGCAGCTAAATGTTGGGCATCTGCAGCAGAACCGCCGTTCCCTGCAATATAAATTCTACCGCCTTTTTTATAAGCTTTGACAACCGCTTCAACAGCATTTGAAAATTCAATTAACTGATCTTTTCTTTCCAGGAATAATTTTTTTGCGTTTATTGATGTTGTTAAATTAGATTTAAGAACTTCCGTGTAATTCATATCATAGTTCCGTTAATTTATGATGCTAGCGGCACGCTTATAATCATCAGGCACCCCGATGTCAATGAACCGCCCTTCAAATTCAATGCCATAAATATTTGTATAATCTGCTGAAAGTTTTTTCAGAATATCTTTTTCTAAAGATATTTTTTCTCCTGATTTATAACCCAATCCTTTAACAGTCGATGGGTTAATTAAATATACGCCACCATTAGCTAATCTTTCTTGATCGTTGGTTTTTTGATCCATAAATTTTAATTTTCCGGAAGGCTCTAAGTGTATGCCCATATATCGACCTACTTCTTTTGTTCTAAATAATGAGAATGTCCATATCGACCCCCTCTTTAAATGAAAATCTTTTATGACCTTCAAATCAACTTCAAAAAAAGTATCGCCATTAAGTACTAAAATAGGTTCGTCAGAAGTAATAAAATCGAGTGCTTTTAATAGACCGCCGCCAGTATCGAGCGGCATATCTTCGATCGCATAATTGATGGGGATATTTTGGTAATGATCTCCAAAGTAATTCACAATTTTTTCTTTTAAATATCCAACGGACAGTACAAAATGATCGATACCTTGATGAATCCAATAGTCCATCTGATATTCAAGAAAAGGCTTTCCATTGATCGGGGCTAGAGGTTTTGGTAGATCACTTAAAACACTATTTAATCTTGTACCCAATCCACCAGCAAGAATGATAGCTTTTGTCATTTAAACGGCATTTAATATTTGGCAAATATCATCAATTTCTTGATTACTTAGATCTGGAAAGTTACCAATATAGAAGCCATAGAAATGAATATGCTCAGTTTCTGGAAAGTTTTTATAATGCCCTTTAGGAACAATACCCTTTAAGTATGGTTGTCGAACTTGATTTCCGCCACCTGCACTACCTCGTCTAAATTCAACACCTTCTGATTTTAATTTTTGCATAAGCCGCTCGACTAATGTGTTGTCCGCATTTTTTAGTACGACATTAAAAGCATAATTACTACTACCCTCAATTTTAAAATCGGTGCGATAAAGATTTGCATCAATCTTTGATAAAAACCGTTTTAAATTTTGCGTTCTTTTTTCAACCACATCATCCAAACGTTTTAGTTGATGAATGCCTAAAATGCCACCTATCTCAGTATTTCTCACATTATAAGCAGGATAGGCGAAGATAAAATCTGGATTCAATTCCGGATTGGCTTTTATCCAAGATTCTCGAACAGCTGGATCATTTGACTCTCGAACCATGCCGTGAGATCGATACATTCTTAACTGCTGATACACTTCATCATCATTCGAACAGATCATGCCGCCTTCAATGGTGCTCATATGATGGGCGTAATAATAAGAAAAGTTAGAAATCCATCCTATGCTTCCAGCTTTCTTTCCATTATGTGTTGCGCCATGCGATTCGCAAACATCTTCTATGAGGGGTATATTTCTCTTTTCAAGTTCATCAATTAATTCATCAGTTAAACCATTAAAACCTTGAACGTGAGTTAAAAAAACAGCGCGCGTCTGATCATTAAGATTTTCAATAATTTTTTTAGAATCCATCGCGAGTGTGGCAGGATCGATATCAACAAAAATAGGCTTAAATCCATGCTGAATCACCGAGGCCACATCTGAAATCCAAGTTAACGGGGGTACAATAACTTCACCACCCTGAGGGTAGCGAATTTTTAAAACGGCCATCGACAGAAGGTTAGCAGAAGCGCCTGAGTTTACAAAAACACTATGTTTAACGCCAAGCCATTTTGACCAGGCAGCTTCAAATTCACGAACCTTTGGGCCATTGGTTAGGATGGGATCGTCTTGCTTCAAATGCTCAATCACTGCATCTAAATCTTCACGAAAGATATTGTTACGCATTAACGGAAACTTCATATTTACCCTATCTAATCTTTAATTACTTAAATTATACTTTAGCTTAAGCGTCATTACGCCAACTCCCATAAGACTTAAATCGATCAATCACCTCATCTATCTCTTGATTCGAAAGAATACTAGGAGAGCCTATTTGAAGGGCATAAACGTATTGTTCGCATAACCTTTCTATTTCGCAGGTGATATTTAACGCATCTTCAATATCACGTCCAACAACAATTAAACCATGATTAGCAAGTAAACATGCTTTTCGATTATCTAACGCTTTAATTGCTTCATCTGATAATGCTTGTGTACCAAATAAAGCATAAGCGCTACACCTTATAGAATTTCCTCCTGCCACGGCAATCATGTAATGAAAAGCAGGAATATCTTTTCTGAAAAGGCTTAGCGTGCTTGCAAAGGTTGAATGCGTATGAATCACCACATTTGCATCTATGCGTAACTTTAAGATGTCATGATGAAAACGCCATTCGCTAGAAGGTTCACGAGCTGGTTTTTGGTTAGATTGTATCGTTCCATTAAAATCCATAAACACCATATCGTCTTCATGCATGACTTTAGGATTAAGGCCCGATGGTGTTATAAAAAATCCATCGTGATGGCGAATACTACAATTTCCTGAAGACCCTTCGTTTAAACCTAGGGACTGAAGTCGTAATGTAAGCTCAAGCAATTGACGTTGTATGGATTTCATAAGTAAATAGATCTTAATTCTTGAGGTGAATAAACACCATCTTCTGTAATAATTTTAGTGATGTATTTATGGGGAGTGATATCAAATGCGGGATTAAATGCACGCGTCCCTTTGGGTGCAATATGAATATGCGTAATTTCCCCATCATGACCCAATCCCTGCATCATCAATACCTCTTCTTCATGTCTTGATTCGATAGGAATATCAAAAAAGTTTTTTGTGGTGTCAGTATCTATCGTTGATTTTGGTGCTGCCACATAAAAAGGAATATTATTTTCAAAAGCGGCTAACGCTTTTAAATAAGTGCCAATTTTATTACAGACATCTCCATGAACTGAGATACGATCAGCTCCTACAATCACAAAATCTACTTCGCCTCTTTGCATTAAATGGCCGCCTGTATTGTCACTAATCAAAGTATGCGAAATATTATGCTGAGCCAATTCCCATGCTGTTAAATGTGCGCCTTGATTGCGCGGCCTCGTTTCATCTACCCACACATGAAGATCAACACCTTGGTTAAATGCATAATAAAGGGGGCTTAAAGCTGTCCCATAATCGACTGTTGCAAGCCACCCTGCATTGCAATGAGTCAATACTTGTAAGGTTTTTTTATTAAAAGTACTCTCAATAAGATGAAGTCCATGCTCTCCGATAGATTGATTAGTCATAATATCTTCATCGAGTATTTCTTGGGATAAAGACCAGGCTTTATCAAAACGCGTATCAGGAGAAAGTAACAGCAGCGCTTCATTCATGCGATTAAGTGCCCACTGAAGATTGACTGCTGTTGGTCTAGATTGAAAAAGTCGTGATGATGCTTCTTTTAACGACTCATCTGAAGGATTGTTTTTCATGGCAAATGCAATGCCATAAGCCGCTGTGACTCCTATAAGGGGAGCGCCTCGAACTTCCATTATCTTAATGGCAGCAATCACATCATCCAAGGAGTAAAGCTTTTTAATTACAAATTGATGCGGTAATTTTGTTTGGTCAATAATATGTACTGAATATTCAGCAGGATCAGGCCATATGGTTTGAAAATTTTTACCGCTAACATTCATAAGTCATTAACCTAAATAATAAGTTTTTTATTGGTGAGCAAGAATCTTATTGACGATCGCATTAACACCTATACCCACCTCTTCATGAATATGTTCACGACTGCCAATCTCAAAACGATAATCACCTTCAACACCTATATTGATCAGGTTGATATCTAAATTTTGATGTGCAATATGGTTAAACATAACTGCATCCAATCCACCACGACCTGAAAAAGCTTCTTCCATTGAGACGATTGTTTTATAACCACTCAATACATTATTGAATTTTTGAGTGTCGAATGTTGTGAGATTAAAAAGGTCGACAATGCCCACTTCAATATGATGTTTTAAAAGTGCTTCGGCTACCTTTATGGCTGTATGCACCATGAACCCAGTGGCTACCAAACAGAATCGAACACCTTTTTTATGGACATAAAAACCTTGATCCAAGTCCGCTTGAATATCTTGGTAAATCATAGGCAAGACTTGTGCGTCCAACCTTAAATATTTAGGCCCTAAGTCGCGCATACAATAAGCTGGCATCATTGATGCGAGATGTTGATCTGAAAGTGATAATACTCTCATGTTTGGCATGGATCGCATTAAAGTTATATCTTCATAACACTGATGTGTCGGACCTGAAACTACGTAGCTATACCCTGCTCCTACACCGATTAAATTAACATTCATAGGTCTTACTTTTGACATGAGTGCTAGGCTCACACGAATTTGTTCAAAGCAACGCATGGTAATAAAAGGTGCAATCGCATAAGCAAATACTTTAAATCCCTCTAAAGCAAGACCTGCGGAAATATTAATTAAATTTTGTTCGGCAATACCTACATTGATAAATCGATCGGGCTTATCTGCACGAATTTTATCAATGACGGGCGATCCAAAATCTGCGGACACAAAAAAGATTTCTGAATCTTGAAGCATGAGCTCATAGATAGATTGAAGCAGGGTGTCGCGCATCGCACGTGGCTTAACAGGGGCTAATTCGGTCACTTACCCTCTCCTAAAAGCTGATCAATGAGGTCGGGCTTGATTGCGGTCACATGAGATAAGGGTGCATTCTCTAAGTCAGGTACGCGATTACCTTTTCTTGTATTCACGATTAATGCCTTAGGTTTCTTTTCTTTCTTATTCACTAATTGAGATAAAGCTGATTGAATAGCTTCCGCCGAATGGCCATCTTCCACTATTAAAGCTTCCCAACCAAAAACCGTAAATTTTTTGACAAGATTACGATGGGACACAATTTCATCAGTCAATCCCAACATGCTAATTTGATTGTTATCCACAATCACAGTTAGGTTGTCTAGTTGATGTTGAGCTGCAAACATAAAGGCTTCCCAATTAGATCCCTCATGGAGCTCACCGTCACCTGTCACGACATAAACACGCTGATCTTGGTTGCGCCTTTTTAATGCCAAGGCCATGCCTGCCCCGACACCGGCACCATGACCTAAGGATCCATTAATTGTCTCATAACCTGGAATGACGGGATCTGGGATACCTCCTAAAAAACTACCTTCTTGGCAAACGCGCTCTAATTCATTGATCGAAAAAAATCCTAGGTCTGCCAAAATAGGATACATGCATAACGAACCATGGCCTTTACTGATAATGCAACGATCACGGCCAGGCCATTGGGTATTTTTAGGGTCTTGTTTTAGAAATCCGCCATAATACAGAACCACAAAAATCTCGATGGGAGATAAAGAAGATGCTACCCTTGTTTCGGGCGAGCTTCGATGAATTTTTAAAGTCTCCTCCCAAACCCATTGCGCTTTCTGTTGTAATTCTTTTGGAGGTAAATTTTGATTAAATGGCTGCATGTTTAAGATACCAATTATAAGTTTCTTTTAATCCATCTTTAAAATCAATTTCAGGCTTCCACCCTAAAGATCGCATGCGGCTGCTATCTAATAATTTGCGCGGTGTCCCATCTGGTTTAGAAAGATCCCAATCAATAACCCCTTCATAACCCACAATATCTGCAATATTTAAGGCCAGCTCTTTAATGGAGACATCATAATCGACACCGATATTGATCGGTAAAGGAATGTTTTTTGTGTCATTTTCCATAAGCCAGAGAGAGGCTTTTGCAATATCGTCAGCATGTATAAATTCACGCCTAGGGTTTCCACTACCCCATAAAGTTACACTTTTTGTACCCTCTGATTTGGCTTTATGAAAGCGAGTGATGAGTGCAGACAATACATGCCCCGAATTAGGGTCAAAGTTATCATGTGGTCCATATGCACTATTTGGGATGACGGGGATAAATCGCTGCTCATTAAATTGTTTGTTATAAGCTAAGCACATTTGTAGTCCTGCGAGCTTCGCTATGGCATATGCAATACTTGTAGGTTCTGGTTGACCTGATAACAAGATATCCTCAGCCATGGGTTGCTTACATTCACGAGGATACATACATGAGGAGCCAAAAAAAATGAGTTTATTGATATTATTTTTTTGCGCAGCATTCATCACGTTAAGCTGAATATTTAAATTGGTGCGAATAAAATCTGCGGGGTATGTTTTATTTTCTACAATGCCCCCTACTTTTCCTGCTGCTAAAAAAACATACTTAGGCTTATATTTATCAAAGAATTGATCAACCAATAAGGTGTTAGTTAATTCTAATTCTTGATGTGTTCTTAATAAAAGATTGTTATAGCCAGATGATTGTAGCGTTCGAACAATAGCTGAGCCAATAAGCCCTTCATGACCAGCAACATAAATGAGATCACTTGATTTCATTTAACTCAAATCAAGACTTTGTGGCTGATATAGAATAACGCGACTGCCTGTGTTTTCAAATTCAAAAGGGACGTGAATTAAATTGTTGAGTGCTATTTTTATTTTTTTATGGCACTCCGGTTTTGCAAAGACTAATAAAAATCCGCCTCCGCCTGCGCCTAGAAGTTTGCCTCCGTTAGCGCCCGCTTTAATTGCAGCATCGTAAATAGCATCAATTTCAGGTGTGGATACTTTGTACGAAAGCTCTCGCTTATACATCCATGATTGGTGAAGTAAGGTACCAAATTCATCTATCGATACGGAAGTATCTTGTATGATTTGAATGGCTTCATCTACCATGCTATGCATACGTTTTAATTCAATTTCGCGATGCTTAAAGTTAGCAATTTTAGATTCAGCAACTTCTGAAGCGATACGTGAAAATCCTGTAAAGAATAGTAAAAGATGGCTATGCAGGTCTTGCATGCGCCCTTCTGGAAATAAAATTGGTCTTACATCGAAGCTGTTATCTTGATGGAAACTAATTTTATTAAATCCACCAAATGCTGCAGATATTTGATCTTGCGATCCAACATTTTCTTTAATGACATTCTGCTCTATATGAATCGCACGCTTTGCTAAATCTTCTTTAGAGATCATCTTACCTTCAATAGCATAAAGTGCATTAATGAGACCCACTGTAAATGAAGAACTTGAACCTAACCCTGATCTTGCTGGCAAGTCTCCGTCATGATGAACTTCCAAACCCTTATCTACCTGAAGTTCTTTAAAAATAGCACGTACTGCTGGATGTTTAATATCTTCATTTTTTGTAATGCTCTCAATGACAGAATAAACAATGCGATGCTTGTGTTCAAAGAATGGCGGTAAATAACGCATATTGATATAACAATACTTATCAATGGTAGTAGCAAGCGCTGCACCTTCAAATTCTCTAAACCATTGTGGGTAATCTGTACCGCCACCAAAGAAAGAAATGCGGAATGGCGTTCGTGTGATGATCATTTTTAAATTAATCGCCTAAAATTTTTCGCTTAAGAGAAACGGCCGACATTTCATTAATGTTCTGCCTTTGTTGAGAGCCAAATCTTTTTTCAACCAAGTCCAAATAAGCTGGATTTGTAAAATACGTTTGCCAAGCCTGATCTCTAAATTTTAACACTTCTGCGGCTGTCAAATATTGTGTAGGCAAAGGTTGGGCGTCATATGACAAGAAACCATACCCTTCATAAGAATCTGGTAATGCCCATCCATTTTTTTTAGCCAAGGTGAATAAGGGGCTTCCTGGAAGCGCCTGACACGGATAGAAATTTGCCATTTCTGTATTAAGCTCTAGCGCTAGATCCAGCGTTTCTTGCATAGTTTCAAAACTATCATTAGGTAGTCCAAAAATATAATTACTAATAATATTAATGTCCGCATCATTAATTTCTTTGCACATCTTTCGGATATTCATTTCTTGAAACGAGCCCTTAGAAACTTCCTGTCTTACCGTTTGATTGCCCGCCTCAACGCCGACTGCCAACCAATTCATGCCCGCTTTTTTAAATAATTGTAAAAATTCTTGCCTCACGGTATCAATACGAGAATAACTCCACATATTAAAGCCAAAATCTTGATGGATAATTTCTTGAAGAATGGGCTCATAATATTTACGATTTAAGAAAAACATTTCATCACTAATGCGAAGCGTTTTAACACCCATGTCGGCGAGTTTTCGCATCTCACGAGACACCCATTCAGCGCTCCAGAATCGCATACCTCTTGAATCAGCTGCATTCACATCATCACCATTGTCAACTCTGTTCACAATATTGATCATGCAAAAATCACATCCAAAATTGCATCCTAATGACGTGTATATCGCCGCAAAGGGTGTACGTTTTTCATGACTAAATTCTGCATGCCAAAAATGAGCGCGATACAAATCAAGTGGCTTTTCTTTATAGGGCAATAGATCCCATGCATAGCCAGGCAAGTCTATATCCATACGATCTTGGGGTACCAAAGATTGGGGAGGGTTTAATAAAAGAATTGATTTACCAAGACCATCCCGTTTCTTGTACCCAATGCCTTTAATTTGATATAAATCGTCTTTTAAATTAGTTTTAAGAAGATTATGAAGAGCATAAACGCCTTCATTAAGAAGGACTATATCCACGCAATCTTTAGATAGCACTTCCTTAGGGAATGCGCTTGTATGTGAACCCACAAAACAAATCGGGTAATCTGGATAAGCTTCTTTAAGTTTGGATGCCAAACTTAAATTACCCACCATATTGGTGGTACCAGAATTAGGATTCTGTCCATACACCACAAATACGACTAACCTTGGTTTTAAATCGTGAATGCGTTGCAAAGAGACTTCATGCGAGAGTCTTTCGGCATCAGAGTCAAGAATACTTACCCCAAAGCCTTTTGATCGGCAAGACTCAGCTAATAACAACGACCATGTCGGAGGTTCGATTGCTGAATAGACATCCGCAAGTCCTTGATAGGCTTGTCTTGAGTTGTCAGCATTAATAAAAAGAACATCCATGAATATTTTATTTGCCCTTAAATAAATATTTTATTTATAAGTATGAGTATGCATTGATTTTTCTGCAATCAGCTTACCTATAGGTATTGCAGATGTAGCTGCGGGCGACGGTGCATTAAAGACATGCAACATTCTATCAGTTTCTCCAAATAAAAAATCATGCGAAGCTATGCCTTTTTGTGAGACCACTTGTGCGCGGATGCCTGCTCTGAAGGGCAATAAATCCTCTAAGCTTAATGTGGGACAATATTTCTGGCAATCTCTCAAGTATGCACTTTTCATCAAAGAGCCTTTAAGCTCATGCAAGGCATGAAGACGGTGTTGCCATATCAGTTTCCAAAAACCACCAAATGTTGCGTAAGACGCTATATCTTTGCTGTTTATAGATAATTTGGGATAGCCCTCTCTTGCGAAGCCAAGGACCGCATTCGGTCCCACTGTGACACTGCCGTCGATCATACGAGTTAAATGAACGCCTAAAAAAGGTAATGTTGGATCGGGTGCGGGATATATCAAATGCTTAATAATATGATTCTTGGATGGAGGTAACTTAAAATATTCGCCCCTAAAAGGAATAATTCTAAAATCAATTTTCATGCCGGCTATACCCGCCAGTCGGTCTGCTTGAAGCCCGCCACACACAATCAGCTTTTTAGCTTCCCATGTTTCGTGTTCATGACCCAACTCAACTGCATGGGGCTTCTCTTTAATACGATTAATTAAAGTATTAAGATGAATCACGGCACCTTTATTCTTGATAAGTGCCGCCATCTTAATGGCCATTTTTTGATAATCTACAATGCCTGTTTCAGGGCTTAATAACGCTTTCGTGCCACGAATATTAGGCTCCATTGATCTAAGTTTCTTACCATCAATGGATTTTAATTTTAATCCATTTGCCTTCGCTCTTTCATGAAGGCTATCAATTCGCTTCTCTTCTAGGTGATTGGTCGCAACTATTAATTTCCCACAAATATCATAGGGAATCTTATGTTCATCACAAAAAACTTTGGTGGCTTCCAAGCCTTCGCGACAAAGTTTTGCTTTTAAGCTGCCAGGTTCGTAATAGATGCCCGCATGGATTACACCGCTATTGTGACCTGTCTGATGTTTTGCGAAAACATTTTCCTTCTCAAATAAGATGATGGTTGCATCTTTTTCTACATCTAAAAGATGTTGAGCGGTAGCTAATCCTAAGATGCCTCCGCCAATAATTGCGTAATCATAAATCACTTAAATAAGAGTCCCGTTTTATGGTTTTTTAAATATTTAAAAATTAAATAGTCTTTAAGTTTTTTAATAAGTCAGTAGCCGCAAAATTTTTATTATTTTGACATTTCAAGATAACGCGAGATCTGATTTCATCATAACTATAAAGAAGCGACTTTAATTCATCTACTGAAAATTCATTCACCTGAGGCAATCCTAAATGCGCTTCCCAATCAGTCAAGACATAACGATTTAAATTGATGGGTATCACACCATTCTCTAGCGCATTCCATGAGCGCGTTGCTGAACTATAGGGCCAATGACCAGACCTAGGTAAACACAATAAAAATTTAGACTCCCTTAAAATGGCATCCCTTTCTTGAGGCGATAGATAGCCTTTTTTAGGATAATAAACTTTGAAGTGTTTATTTAATTGATCTAATATTTTTTTTCTTTTTTGAGTAAGCTTGCCGCTAAAATACAAATCATATTTCTTTTTAGATTCGCTATTTTTTTTATAATGAGGCGGGCTAAAGTTAAAAAGCGCTATGTTGCTTAATAAAGATTTCCAATTCTTAATTTGATCTCGGTAATACCCCACCCATAAATCCACATAAGGGGTAGCGTAATTAATACCGTTCAAACGTCGATGAAAATAATTAATCTCTGCGATATCGTAGGCAATATTCATTTCACTCGTTTTAAATTTTTTTAATATGCATACTAAAAATTTTTCGATAGCAGATAGCGAGGGGCGATCTGTTTTTTGTATAGTTCTTTGTAAAGTTCTTTGAGTTTTTTTATGAATCGATGGCATATTAAAATAAACATGTGCCAAAGCATTAATAAATCTCGTTTTTAGTGAAAAACTATTTAAATAGTTCCCGGTTAAAAATTCGGTTAATACGACAACAATTTTTCCTTTTTTTTGCAATTTAAATTTTTCCATTTTTTCTATTAAAAATGGATCCTCGCAAAACTCTTCGATGATGATATTGGTAGTATTAGCTCTTAAATTTCTAGAAGAGGTGACGCTAAAACCGTGGCCTATAAAAAACCGTTTTAAGGGGAGCATAAAATCGTAAAGTCTCTCATTAGATGGATAGTTACCATAGATGAGTGTTATTTTTTTATTATGCATTAAGGTCTATTAACACCGTTTAGCGGATGTCGTTGAGGGTTGATGTTTTGATATAAGACTTATTTTAACTTAACTTTATCCCTATCTTGTGATCCTTGTCTCTTTTTAAAAGCAGTTATAATTCATACATATATATGAGAAATTTAGCCCGTACTTTTCTTGAAGGTTTTTTGGAGATCAAGCACGCCATGTCCAATCACGAACAGTGGTTTTATATGGCGATCCAGGATACCAAACTCCGCTACCGCCGCTCAATTATAGGTCCCTGGTGGGTCACGATTTCAACAGGCATCATGGTTATGATGCTAGGATTCCTATGGTCCCACATTTTTAACCAAGCCATCGATGCCTATTTGCCATATTTTGCGATTGGATTTGTAGTGTGGGGCTGGATGAGCTCTCAGGTATTAGATAGTGCGTCAGGTTATTTCCAATTTCAAGGGATCATCAAGCAGATTAAACTCCCCTTTCCTATATTTAATCTCCGCTGCAATCTGAGACAAGGTATTATTTTGCTCCATAACAGCCTCATCATTGCCCTCGTATTATTGCTCGTTGGACATGGCTTATCATTCCTAAGTTTGATAGCAATCCCTAACTTATTATTAATTCAATTTAATCTGACACTGCTTTCTATAGTCATTGCAATTTTTTGCAGTCGCTATCAGGACATGACGCAGGTCGTCAATGTAGTCACACAAATTGTATTCTTTTTTACACCTATCTTATGGCAGATTGATTCTATTAAAAATAAAGCCTACTTGGCAGAATGGAATCCGATTTATCACTGGATCGAACTCATCAGGGCTCCGCTTTTAGGTGCTTTACCTACGTTATCTGATTATTTATGGTCAATATTTTCTTTGATTGGCCTTGCTTTTTTGGCGACTTATTATCTGGGTCGCTACCGTTCACGTATCGCATTTTGGTTATAAATCATGGCATCTATTAATCTTAATCAAGTAAGCGTTCAGATGCCTGTCTATTCAAATCACAGTCGATCGATGAAAAGTTCATTTTTAAAGCGTCTTACTAAAGATAAGGCACAAATTAACTCTGTCACAGTGCTCAATAACCTTGATCTTCACCTTAAAGACGGGGACCGTCTAGGTGTCATGGGGCCCAATGGCTCAGGTAAGTCCACCCTACTTCGCACGATTGCAGGCATTTATGAGCCCACCTTAGGGTCTATTGAAGTAAAGGGCAGTATCGCATCTCTTATCGATATCTCACTCGGCATGGATATGGAGGCCACGGGTTATGAAAATATTCGTATGCGCGGCATCATGATGGGATTAAAACTCAAACAAATTAAAGCCATTGAAGAAGAGATTGCAGACTTTACTGAATTAGGACAGTTCTTAGAAATGCCCATTCGAACTTATTCTACCGGTATGCACATGCGCTTAGGTTTTGCGGTATCCACAACAATTCCGGCTGATATTATCTTGATGGATGAATGGCTAAGCGTCGGCGATAGTGATTTTTTAGTCAAAGCAGAAAAGAGGCTTCACGATTACATTCAAAAGTCATCTATATTGGTCATTGCATCGCACTCGGAAGATCTTGTATCCAAACTCACTAATCAGCTCGTTCGGTTAGAACATAAGACTTGGTAATCTAATTAAAGAAACTTGCCTCCTTAAAAGATTCGGCCGCTTCGTCCTTTAGAGACAAAAAGATATCTTTTATTGGCCACTGAATTTGAATGGTTTCATCATTCCACCGTATGGCTCGCTCATGCGCCTTGCTATATAAATCTGTGGTCTTATATAAAAATTCTGAAGTATCTGAGAGTGTGACAAACCCGTGCGCAAAACCCTCGGGGATCCAGAGCTGTTTTTTATTATCAGCAGATAATATTTCACCTACACACTGACCGAAAGTGGGTGACGACTTCCTTATATCCACTGCCACATCAAATACTTCACCCTGAATCACACGCACCAACTTTCCCTGGGCTTTTGGTGGTAATTGATAATGAAGCCCTCTTAGCGCTCCTTTTGTTGATTTTGAATGGTTATCTTGCACAAAATTAACTTTTTTACCGACAGCCTCTTCAAATCGATGTTGATTAAAACTCTCAAAGAAAAATCCCCTGTTATCAGAAAATACTTCAGGTTCGATGAGCAAAATATCAGGAATATTTAAGGGGGTGACTTTCATGCGTTATAAAATTTTTTCATTTAAGACGCGCTTGAGGTACTGACCGTATCTATTTTGTGAGAGCGGCGCAGCTAATTTTTCTAATTGACTTCGGTTTATCCAGCCTCGACGATAACTAATCTCTTCAGGACAAGCAACCTTTAAACCTTGGCGATTTTCAAGTGTTGCAATAAATTGACTTGCTTCCAATAATGATTCGTGTGTGCCTGTATCTAGCCATGCGTAACCGCGACCCATAATCTCAACGCTGAGCTTTTGTTTTTCCAAATAAAGTTGATTAAGATCGGTGATTTCTAATTCACCACGTGCCGATGGCTTTAAACTCTTGGCCATTGTGACCACATCCTTATCGTAAAAATAAAGTCCCGTCACCGCGTAATTTGATTTTGGTTTTGAAGGTTTTTCTTCCAAAGAGAGTATCTTATTGTTCTTATCAAATTCAGCCACGCCATAACGTTCTGGGTCTTGCACATGATATGCAAATACCGTGGCACCATCATCACGAGCCATAGCGTTAACCAATAGCTCATTAAAATTGTGACCATAAAAAATATTGTCGCCTAATACAAGCGCCGATAAATCATTACCAACAAATGTGTCGCCCAAGATAAAAGCTTGCGCTAAACCATCTGGGGATGGTTGGACTTTGTATTGAATATTAAGCCCCCATTGACTTCCATCATCCAAAAGCGAATCAAAAAGAGGTATGTCATTCGGCGTTGAAATAATTAATATATCCTGGATGCCCGCCAGCATTAAGGTCGATAGCGGATAATAAATCATAGGCTTGTCGAACACTGGGAGTAATTGTTTTGAAATGCTTTGTGTTACAGGGTAAAGCCTTGTGCCTGAACCACCAGCGAGTATGATGCCTTTTCTTTTTTTAAAGTTTGCCAATTAAATAACTTCCCTTAATACTTTTTTAACATCTGATTCCCAATGAGGCAATTCTAGCATGAAGGTCTTTTTTAATTTATCTGTATTAAGCCTTGAATTAATTGGTCGCATAGCCTTAGTAGGATATTCCGATGTGGATATGGGGCGAATGTTATTAGGCTCACATTTTGTTTTTAAATTTAATTCGATTGCTTCAGTTGCAATTAATTTTGCATATTGATGCCAAGTTGTTTCTCCTTCGTTCGTCACATGATAGGTACCGTAATCATTAAAATTTTTATCATTAAAAATCTTATCTACAATAGTAAATGTAACATCAGCCAACATTAAACTAGAGGCAGGACTCCCCGATTGGTCGGCCACTATGTTGAGAGATTCTTTATCTTGAATTAGCTTTAATATCGTCTTTAAAAAATTATTACCGTGACTTCCAAATACCCAACTTGTTCTTAGGATAATGTGCTTTGAGTGAGCTCTAACTTTTTCTTCACCCTCACATTTTGATTTACCGTAAATGGATTGTGGGTTGGTTAGATCAGCCTCAAGGTAAGCCTCTTTTTTTAATCCATCAAATACATAATCAGTCGAGAAATGAATTAAAGGGATATTAAGTTCGATAGCTTTTTCAGCTAAGACATGGGGTGCAATTGTATTAATTTGATAAGCAAGTTCAGGCTCTGACTCGGCCCTATCAACTGCAGTATAAGCCGCTGGATTAATAATAACATCAGGTCTTGTTTGATCTATAAAAGATCTAATCGCATCTGAATTACTAAGGTCTAATTCATCACGGTCTGTCGCGATAACATCACCTAGAGCACTTAATTTTTTGTTTAATTCAAAACCGACCTGACCATTTTTGCCAGTAAGAAGGATTTTCATGAGTAGTGCTTCTCAACCCAATTTTTATATTCACCATTAACTACATGATCAACCCACGCTTGATTATCTAGATACCATTCAACAGTCTTACGTATTCCCGTCTCAAAAGTTTCTTTCGGTGTCCAGCCTAATTCACGCTCTAATTTTGTGGCGTCGATCGCATAGCGCCTATCATGACCGGGGCGATCTTTAACAAAAACCATTTGAGTTTCATACTTTGCGCCATCTGGCTTAGGTTTTATTTCATCTAAGATGCTGCATAAAGTTTTCACGACATCAAGGTTGGTTTTCTCATTCCAACCGCCTACGTTGTAGTTTTCACCTAACCGTCCCTTTTCTAATATGGTTCGAATTGCACCACAGTGATCTTTCACATATAGCCAATCTCGAATCTGTAGGCCATCGCCATATATTGGAAGAGGCTTGCCATTGACTGCATTGAATATACATAAAGGGATAAGTTTTTCTGGGAAATGATAAGGTCCGTAATTATTAGAACAATTTGTTATCAATACAGGGAGCCCATAAGTATGATGCCAAGCTCTCACTAAATGATCACTCGCAGCCTTACTCGCACTATAAGGACTATTTGGTTTATAAGCATTTGTTTCACGAAATGCTGAATCATCTTGTTTTAAAGATCCGTACACCTCATCGGTCGATACATGTAAAAATCTAAATGCTTTTTGCGAGCCTTGATCCAATTCACTCCAGAATGTGCGAACGGATTCCAATAAATTATAGGTGCCTACAATGTTGGTTTCAATAAAATCTCCCGGCCCATGGATCGAACGATCCACATGACTCTCGGCTGCAAAATTTACAACTGCCCTGATCTGAAATTTCTTTAAGAGTTGGAGTATAAGTTCGCGATCACCAATATTGCCTTTGACGAAGTGATGCTGAGGATGATTATTTAATGAAGATAAATTTTCTAGATTACCGGCGTAAGTCAGTAGGTCTAGGGAAATCACATCCTCTTTCGCATAGTCAAACCAGTCTAAAACGAAGTTAGATCCGATGAAGCCAGCTGCGCCTGTGACGAGGATAGTCATATTCTCAAGATTTTAACTTAAAAAAGGATCTAAACAGAGCGTTAAAGTGATGTCGCTAACACCGCTTAAGGTATTTTTAATTTTATTTAAAGCTTACGCAATATAGCCGCTAAATAAAGAGCTAAGTGGGTATCACATGTTTGCCTATAGATTCCTAAATTTTTAATCATAGAAACTCTTTGGCTAATTCCTTTGTCTCTTAGGATATAAAATTGATTAATCAATTTAAGATTAGCTTTAGAAGTCGAAATCTTAAGGCGCCTCAATGTCTCAAGATGGGTGGTGTTGTATTGTCGATAAACCCCTCTTAAAAGCATCTGAAAACGCTTTAATTTGGCCTCGAAACCAGTGTTAGCACCAAAAAGTGACTTGCTATGTTGCCGATAAAGAATTGTTGATTCGACGTCATAAAGCGTCTTCCCTCTTGATAATTCATTTAGGATGTAAAGCCACCAATCATGGGACGCTACTTTAGGTCGATTAAATTGATTCACTATATCTCTTAAGGCATTATTAAATGCCATAGTATTTCCTCCCGCTATACTTTGAACTATGGCATTTTTAAATGAAGGTACTTTATGAAATATAGCGGAATGGCCTAAGATTTTTTTGGCGTCGCTCGACACATAAGTAGTTCTTGCACAATAGAGACAGGGCTTTAAAAGATTAAGTTTTGATAACTTTTTTAGTGTATGACTTATCTTATGTGGCATCCAAATATCATCTTGGTCGGATAGGAAATAAAAGTCTCTCTTAATATTTGGGTTTTTAATAAGCTTTAAAAAGTTGGTTTGATAGTTTACGCGAGGGCCTTTTAGGATGTGAAGTTTATCTTTGCCCCAGCGCTTTTGATAGCTCTTAAGTATTGATAACGTTTCATCTTTTGAACCATCATCACTGACGAAGAGCGTCCAGTAAGGATATTTTTGATGCTCAAAGGAATCAAGTTGTTCTTTGAGATATTTTTCACCATTATAGGTGCACATGAGTATCGCAATATGAGGAGATTTTTTTAAAGAAAATTTCATTTATTGATTCTAGTTTAATCTGAAAAGCGCTACAACCAAGAATTTAAAATCAAACAATTAATTTTATTTATATGATGTAAAACTATCTCAAATTTAAATTTCGAGTAAACTTAATATTGTCTCAATCAATGCTTTTTTTAATTAAGTCTACAAAATGAAAAAAATACTCCCCTCAGTCGATCTCATGATGCTAAGCCTTATGGTTGTTAGCCTACCCAGCCTTGAGGCTCCTAAAAATATTTTTTTAGTGGGCTACCTTTTAACTCGCTCTATCACAGAATATATTCAACTTAAACAGGGTGTAAGTTACTGGGGGGGCTGGGATAATTTATTCTTAAGCGTTGTATTCACTGCATTCTTAAGTACTCTTTTTGCAGGATTTTCAGGATTAGAAGAATGGAAGGGATATAAGGTCCTTTTGACTGCGATCTTAACTGGATGGTTTTTGAGTCGTGCACATTATACAAAAAACCAATACCAGATGATTTTTAAACTTATTATCTTGGCTACCATACCTCCTCTAGCTTGGGGACTTTACGAGTATCTCGTGATTCACTCGAGAGGAAGTCTAGAAGTACACTCTGTAGGCCACGTCAACCACTCTGCCATTTATTTGGTTATGATCTTTGGAGGTTCGCTCGCCTGGTTCATATCCAAATTCAATGTTAAGGAAAAAGGTATCGCTTTAAATTGGCACACTCTTTTTCTAGGTCTTTTGAGTTTCGTATTTTTTATATCATTAATCATAGGACAATCGCGAGGAGCTTTTGGTGTCGCGAATATCTTAGGGGTGGTACTTTTTTTACTCTTAGCCAAGAAAAAAAGAATGAAAGTTATCGGTATCATGGCCATTTTATTTACACTCCTTCTTTCAGTTCTTCTCAATGCTGATATTGTGCAAAAACAGATCACTAACCAAGAAAATCATAACGTGCTAGCTTATCGTGACCGTGTTTGGAATGTATCTCTTGAGGCTTCTCGCTTCCACCCTATTCTCGGGATAGGAATGAGTAATTGGCATTTTATTTCTATAGATCAATTAAAAGAATCAGTAGAAGCGAGAGGTAAAACATTCAATCCTGATCAATATGCTTTTCCCGGACATTCACACAACTTCTATTTAACTGCGCTTGTTGAACGAGGTATTGTTGGATTGTTTGTCACATTCTTATTCATGTTTGCTTGGATAAGACAGCTTATCAAAACTTATGACTGGGCAAAAAAATCAAATGAAGCAACCTTTCTCTGGGGGGGGTCATTGAGCGCCTGGATTGCAACCTATGGTATTGGCTTTGTGAATACAACTTTTCATCATGAGCATGCCATACTTGCTTGTTTATTTTTGGGAATTTATTTAAGTTTTACCCGCCTTTATTTCAAAGAAAAATAAGGATTTAATTTTAAACGCGTCATGAAAGCCTTCATCAATTGAAAAAAAAATTGCCCCCTCTTTTGGTTCCGGTCATCCTTTGCGGTGGCAGTGGGAGTCGTTTATGGCCACTCTCACGCGAAGGTCATCCCAAACCTTTTATTGAGCTTTTTGATGGTGAGACACTACTCGAAAAAACATATCGCCGCGCAAGTCTTTTAAAAAATATTCCTATAGTAAATGATAAGCCCCTTGTCTTGACTGTGACAAATCAAGATTATTACTTTATTAGTAAAGATGAGCTTGAAAAAACTAATCTTAATAGTATTTTTATTCTAGAGCCCGAAGGACGAAATACTGCACCTGCAATATGCATAGCAGCAATGTGGATTAAAGAGTATTTCGGTGAAAATGTCTCCATGCTTATCATGCCTGCGGACCATACAATTCAAGATCAAAAAGAGTTCGTTACAAAAGTGGATCACGCACTTGAACTTACTAACCATGAACCCCCTTATCTAGTAACTTTTGGAATTAAACCTCAATCAGCAGATACGGGGTTTGGTTATATTGAATCTGGAAAAGCTGTAGGAAAAGGATTTGAAGTAGCTAATTTTTATGAAAAACCTGACCTTGAAACAGCAGAAGATTTCGTTCGTTCCAAGCATTTTTTTTGGAACTCAGGTATTTTTTGTTTTAATGTAGCTCAGTTTTTAAGTGAGATTTTAATCTTCTCTCCTGAAGTTCTTAAGCATGCAAAAGCTTCCTGGGATACCTATTCAAGGAATCGGTCCGTAGATCTTTCAAAGATAGAAATCCCTCTGGAGACTTTTAAGGACTGTCCTGATATTTCTATTGATTACGCTCTTATGGAAAAATCAAAAAAAATTGCTGTCATTCAAGCTGATTTTAATTGGAATGACGTGGGCTCATGGCTAAGCTTCTCTAAGCTCATCAAACCAGATTTGGATGGAAATAGCAGTACTGGTGAGTGCCTGATAATTAATTCCAAAAATACTTTCATTCAAGGAGGTCACCGCATTGTTGCTGCTGTTGGCGTTAATAATCTTATTATTGTTGATACACCAGACGCTCTTCTTGTTATAGACAAATCAGATACTCAAGACGTGAAGCTTGTGACCTCCAAATTAAAAAAAAATCAACAGGAGATTTTACACTCGCATCGAACTATCAAAAGACCGTGGGGATCATTTACAACACTTCAAAGCGGGCCATCTTTTAAGATAAAGCGTATTGAGGTAAGCCCCTTAAAATCGTTAAGTCTTCAATCTCACAAACATAGGAGTGAGCATTGGGTAGTTATTGAAGGCGAAGCTGAAGTTATTAACCAAGACAAGATTTACAGAATAAATACAAATGAATCTACATTTATTTCCCGAGGCTCCAAGCATCGATTAACCAATCCATTGCCTGATAAAATATTAAAAATTATCGAGGTGCAATCTGGGTCATATCTCGGCGAAGATGATATTGAGAGGTTTGAAGATCAATTTGGGCGCTCTTAAATTAATCATTCAAATCAAAAAAAACGTTGGTCTTTAAAAAAACAATATTGTCATAGCTTTTATCATTATTAAACATAAACGTTAATTGTTGAACTATATTACCCGAACCCTTAAAAACTTTATTTAAATCTGGGACATAAAGATAATTAAAATGGGGCTTTAGCGTTGTCCAAAAATCTTCAACAGAAACTGAAGATACATATTTCAAGTGATGTGGCACAAACTCAGTAATTAACACCTTGCTCTGTTTAAAAATTTTCTGCATACCCTTGAAAGCAAAGTATTCAGAGCCTTCAATATCAACAAATATGAGATCGAATATTTTATGTTTTAAAAAATTGTCCAAGATAATTCCATCCACTTTAATCTCTTCAGGATTATCATAAAAATAACCACTAGCTCTGACCAAGGGAAGTCGTTTAGAGCCGCCACTATTATCTTTACTGATTAAAAATTTAAGTGGCTTATTTTCATGGTTGACTGCTTTGTTGTATCTCCGAACATTATTTATTTCATTTAACAATAGATTTTTATTTAACAATTCAAAGCTATAAGGATTGGCTTCAAATACAGTCAATTCCTTACATAATTTTGCAAGAGGGATAACTAATGATCCAATATGGCCCCCAAGCAAAAGGCAATAAGAATTTTTTTTTAAAAAACGTGACGCTAATTTAATTTCATGCTGGCTATATTCACCATCATTTAAAAGTTTTTTTGTAACAAAATTATCTCTTGGATCAACTAAAAAATCGCCCTGCTTAGTCTGCACATAAATAGCTTTTGCATTTGGTCCAAATTTAATGAATTCACCTTCTCTCCGTCTTAATTTTATTAAGTTACGACGCTTCAAGCGAATATGATTTATTTTCTTTAAAAAATTAAGCATTTTTAATGGTCTCTATCTAATTATCTGCAGTGCTTGTATTCAACATCTAAAAAGAGCTGTCTATAATTATTTGCAGCGTCTAGGAGATTTTTTTTGGGGTTATGAATTACTTGAAACCATGAACCTTCTTTTTTTATAGAAGCGTTTATTGCATCAGTCATATCTGCAATGTCATATGGGTTAAAAAATTTAACCATTCCATCATAAAATTCACGGTGTACTGGTATATCCGAACACAAGACATTCGACCCTGATTCAATCGCCTCTCCTATTGGCAAATTATGTCCTTCAGATAAACTTGGGCTTAATAAAAAAAGTGCATTCGAATACAACTCAAAGAGTCTTGAGTCTGTCACCTGGGTCTCAATAAAAAAAGTAAGCTTGCTAGCATGTAATAACTTATATTCTTCTATTCCAATATCCCCTACAATCCTCAAAGAAATTCCAAATTTTTCACAACTACTTTGAATTAATGCCATAAAAGCTCTAAAGTTATTTTTATGAAATAACTTATTGGTTACCATTAAGATATATGGGGGAGATAAATTTGATTTTGAACCTTCTTGAAGCGATCTTTCGTGCTCAATCCAATCAAGGTTTAAGAAAGATTTAATGACAACTAATTTATTTTCTTCAACACTATAATTTTCTAGAAAAGATTTTTTTGTAGCCTCAGATATAGCAACAATTTTGACGGAGTTATCTATAATTTTTTGAGTAATTTTCTTAAAAAGGGATAGGCGCAAATCGTTTTTATAAATGTACTCAACATTTATACAATCGTGAACCGTAATTATATGGTTAGGAATATTAAAAGGTCCCCTGAGACAAGGGGTCCAGAATATATCTTTTTTACTTCCATTTCTGCATAGATCAATAACTCTATCTAGGATCTTATAATTAGTTGATTCAACATATTTGATCTCTGAATCCCAATTTAAATGATCTATAACGCTAAAAAAAAAGCGTCTCACTCCTCTTGAGGATCGACTAACTGCAAGCTTATTGACTACAAGACTCATTAAAATAAATCATAATTTAGTTATTATCATAAATGGTGGAGCTGGGGGGAATCGAACCCCCGTCCGTAAGCACTCTACAGAAAGTTCTACATGTTTAGCCATCGTTGTTTTTGTTTAACGGTTCAATCACCAACGAGCAAGCAATTTCGCCGCGAGTCACCTTAGTTTAATTATTAGTTAAGTGACCCAACCAATAACGAGTCTCTCTTTATGACGCTGCTGTGGTT
>JACCDP010935494.1_pt1 | contig 38458 bp, 28 predicted proteins | sample 7445841 | NCBI WGS metagenome assembly JACCDP01 (sample SAMN15323441, study PRJNA562643) | freshwater metagenome | isolation source: river surface water | place: USA:Blue River Watershed | collected 2017-08-17 | reverse complement strand
ATGGCGCCTCGGCCCAGCGGTGGCGGCTCCACGCGGGCACGTCGACGGCGCCGCGCCGCTCGAAGGCCACGAGCGGATAGCCGTCGGTGGCGAAGGCGCGCCCGAGCACACGGACCTCGCCGCCGCCCGCGGGGGCCGCGAGGGAAAATTCCGCCTCGCGGGTGCCGAACGACCCGGCCGAGGCGAGGAGGCGCGAGGCGGGCGCGGCGTTTGCGCCGGCGGAGGAGGTGAGTTCGGGCGCGGTGAGGATCTGCACCACGCCGCCGAGCGCCGCGTTGCCCCAGGCCGTCGCTCCGCCTCCGGGCACGACTTCCACGCGCCACACGCCGTCGCGGGGAACCTTCGTCCAAGCGACCCAGCCGCCGAAGGGATCGTTGAGCGGCACGCCGTCGAGCAGCACGAGGGAACGGCTGGCGCCGCTGGGCCCCAGTCCGCGCAGGGAGACGCCCTGCGCCGTGGGATTCGCCGCCAGGCTGTCCGCGCGCCGGAAGAGCCCGAACGCCGGCAACGCGCGGAGCGCTCCGTCGAGGGTGGTCGCGGGGCCGCGGGCGACGTCGTCGGCCGTCAGCATCCGCACCGTCGCCGCGACCTGCACCGCCGGCTGGGGGGCGCGCGCGGCGGAGACGACCACTTCGCCGAGCACGGCGGGAGGCCCCTCGGCCGCGAGCAATCGGGCGAGCGCGGGTAGCGCGAGGAGGAGGGCGAAGTGGCGGCGCAAGCGAGGCGGGGCTGTTTTTGAGGCCGGGACGGTGGAAGACGGGAGTTCAGACGCTCCGCGCGGGCGAAGGGAACCATTTCTTGCTCGGCAACCTGCGGCCGCTCGGAGATTCTGGTCATTCCGCGCACGGCGCGGGCCAACACACATGCCACACTGGGAATACAAGGTCATCACGAGCGGCAAGGGCGGCTTCGCCAGTCCCTCCCTGCTTGAGAAGTTTCTGAACGATCTGGGGCGCGAGGATTGGGAAATCATCCACTACCACACGCCGCCGGACAACCTCCTCGCTTTCACCGGGCTCGCGCGCCGGTCGACGCAGCGGGACTGGACGCTGGAGGACGCCGCCGCGGCCGCCGCGAAGGCCGAGGCTGAGAAGTTGCGGGTGGAGTTCGAGGCGAAGTTCCGCGCCGCTTCCACGCCGGCGCCGGAAGCCACCGCGGAAGAGCGCACGTCCGCCTTCATCGAGGACAAATCCGCCGCGGAGGAAGGCCTCCGCAAGCTGGTCGACACGTCACGCGACGCCGAGCCCGACGCCGAGGAGGCGGACGACTGGGACAAGCTCACGGCTGCCGAGGAGGAGGAGCTGCCGACGTTCTTCGAGGCGATCCGTCCGCACATGCGCCGCAATCAGCGCGGCCCGGGGATGTCGGTGGGCGTCGAGTATCTCGCCAAGAAATGGGACCAGTCGGAGGACGACGTGAAGGGAGCCTTGGTCGAGTGCGGCTTCGTGATGCCGGCCGACGAGGATTCCCCCGTCGAGCAACTCGAGTACGACGGCGACCTGTACTGGCTGAACATCAACCGCCGCGGTGAGCTTTGGATCAACACGAAGGAAAAGCCCCGCCAGATCTTCAAGGCGGTGAAGGGCACCCGGATCGAGCCCCCGCCGGCCGAGGCTCCGGCCGCCCCCGCCGAAGGTTCCGCTCCCGCTGAGGGCGGTGAGGAGAAGCAGGGCGAAGCCGCGCCTCAGGGCGGTGAGTCGCCGAGGCCGGCTCCGGCGCCGCTCCCCGAAGGTCCGGCGCTGCTGGAGAAGATCCGGCCGCACATGCGCCGCAACCGCCGCGGTCCCGGCGGTTCGGGCAGCCTCAACTTCCTCGCCCGGGCCCTGCGCGTGAAGGAGGCCGATCTGAAGGCCGCCTTCGTCACGCTCGGCCTGGCGATGCCCGCCGCTCCGGCCGACCAACCCGTCTACCTCGAGATCGCCGCCGAGCAGTGGTGGCTCAACCTCGACTCGCGCGGAGGCCTTTGGATCAACGGGCGCGAGAAGCGCGAGGGTGAGCCGGTTCCGTCCGGCGAGGCCCCCGCCGCCTCGACCGATGGCGCCGTCGCCCCTGTGGCGACGGAGTCCTCCGCGCCCGCGGTTGCGGAAACGACCCCGTCTCCTTCGCCCGGTGCCGAGGTTCCGCCCGCCGTGGAGCCCGCGGCCCCGGCGGCCGATCCTGCGCCGGTTTCGCCGTTCACCGCCGTGCGCCCGCTGCTGAAGGAGGCCCGCGCCGGCGCATACTCCGGCGAAGTCTGCGGGCTGGCCGAGCAGCTTGGGCGGAACGTCGAGGAATTCGTGGCGGCCCTCGTCGCGGCCGGCCTCAAGGTGCCGGATAAGCCGAGGGAGAAACCGGTGCGCGTCGGGCACGCCGGAGAATCCCTCTGGTTCAGCCGCAATGCGAAAGGCGAACTCTGGCTCAACGCCAAGGCCGAGAAGTCGGCCGGCGGCGAGGACGATGCGGACGAGGACGATGAGGGCGAGGGAGGCTCCGACGAGGGCGGCGGGGGAGAATCCCGCCGGCCGCGCCGCGGCCGCTCCCGTTCCTCCAAGAAGGCCGACTGAAGCTCCCGCGCGTCGCCATGCCAGCCCCGACCGTCCCCACCGGCCTGCCGAAACCCGCCACTGGTCAGCCGTGTCCCTGCGGCACGGGCCGCAACCATGAGCTCTGCTGCGGCCCGCTCCTGGCGGGGACGCGCCCGGCGGCGACCGCCGAGGAGCTGATGCGTTCGCGCTTCACCGCGCACGTGGCGCACGACTGGCGCTACCTGCACGCCACCTATCGCCCCACCTCGCGCAAGCCTTTCGTCGAGGAGGACGCGGTGGAGATCCCATGGAAGCGCCTGGTCGTGCACGCCCATGAGCCGGGTCCCTCGGCCGACGTGGCGTTCGTGGATTTCTCAGCGTACTACGCGACCGAGGAGGGCGAGCAGGCCCTGCACGAGAAGGCCGAGTTCGCGCGGGTTGACGGCCGCTGGCTTTACACGCGCAACGTGCGCAACGGCCCCGCGCCCGCGAAGACGGCGCCGAAGGCCGGCCGCAACGATCCCTGCCCCTGCGGCTCGGGCCGCAAGTTCAAGCACTGCTGCGGCCGCTGACGTTTCCGGCCCCGGCGCGCCCTCGCGGGCGGCCGGGAAACGCCGGAGGCATCACCTCGCCGCGGCGGCGAGCGCCTGATCGACGTCCTTCAGGATGTCGTCGATGTGCTCGATACCAACGCTCAGGCGGATGAGCTCGGGCTTGATGCCGCCCGCGAGCTGCTGCTCCGCGCTCAGTTGCGAGTGAGTGGTGGTCGCGGGGTGGATCGCGAGGCTCTTGGCGTCACCCACGTTGGCGAGGTGCGAGAAGAGCTTCAGCGCGTCGATGAACTTCTTGCCGGCCTCACGGCCGCCCTTGATGCCGAAGACCACCATCGAGCCGCCCTTGCCGCGCAGGTACTTCTTGTTCGCGGCGAACTGCGGGTCGGACGGCAGCCCGGGGAAGCGCACCCAGTCGACGGCGCGGTGGGCCTGAAGGTGCTTCGCGACGGCAAGGGCGTTCTCGCAATGACGCTCCATGCGCAGCGCGAGCGTCTCGATGCCCTGGAGGAACATCCATGAGTTGTCGGGCGCGATGCAGGCGCCAAGGTTCCGCAGCGGCACCGTGCGCATGCGCAGGATGAAGGCGAGCGGCAGCAGCGGCGCGGGCAGGTCGACGCCCCAGCGCAGGCCGTGGTAGCTGTTGTCGGGATTCGTGTAGAGCGGGTGCTTCCCGGCGGCCCACTTGAAGCGGCCGCTGTCGACCACCACACCACCGATCCCGTTGCCGTGGCCGCCGAACCATTTCGTGAGCGAGTGGACGACGATGTCGGCGCCGTGGTCGAGCGGCCGCGTGAGGTACGGGGTGGAGAACGTGGAATCGACGATCAGCGGGATGCCGGCGCCGCGCGCGACGGCCGCGACGGCGTCGAGGTCGGTGACCTCGAGTGCGGGGTTGGACACCGTCTCGCAGAAGAGGGCGCGGGTGCGGCCGTCGATCGCGCGGGCGAAGTTCTGCGGGTCGTTCGAGTCGACGAACTTCACCGTGATGCCCAGCGCGGGGAGGATGTCGTTGAACTGCGTGTAGGTGCCGCCGTACAGGTTGCGCGCTGAGACGATATTGTCGCCCGCCGAGGCGAGGTTGATGATCGAGTAGAAGATCGCGCTCGTGCCCGAGGCGAGGCCGAGGCCGCCGAGCTCATGGGCGCCCTCGAGCAGCGCGACGCGCTTCTCGAGCGCGTCGGTCGTCGGGTTCATCAGGCGGGTGTAGATGTTCCCGAGTTCCTTCAGCGCGAACAGGTTCGCCGCGTGCTCGGCGCTCTTGAAGACGAAGGAGCTCGTCCGGTAGAGCGGAACCGCGCGGGCGAGCGTGGTCGGATCGGGTTGAGTGCCGCCGTGGAGGCAGAGGGTCTCGAGGTTCATGGATGGGGAAAGGCGACGTTTACGAAGGAGATCGAATCCCGGGTCAACCCCGTGCGCGGCGGCGACGTCTTGCCCGCCCGTCGCGCGGCGACAGCCTCCGGCCTCGGATGAAGACCCTCTCCACCTGCCTCGCCGTCCTCGTGTTCCTCGCCGGGCCGCGCGTGCCGGCCGAGACACCGCCGAACATCGTTCTCATCTTCGTCGACAACCTCGGCAACGGCGACGTGGGCTTCGGCGGCTCGACGCTCCACCGCACCCCGCACCTCGACCGCATGGCGGCGGAAGGCACGATCTTCACGAGTTTCTACGTGGCGAGCGGAGTCTGCACGCCCAGCCGCGCGGCGCTCATGACGGGCTGCTACCCTCGGCGGGTGAACCTCCACCGGAGCGGTGCCGGGCTGCCGGTGCTGCGGCCGCTCGACACCCGCGGGCTCCACCCCGACGAGACGACGATGGCGGAGACGCTGCGGGCCGCGGGCTATGCGACCGGCATCTTCGGCAAGTGGCACCTCGGCGACCAGCCCGCCTTCCTCCCGACGCGGCAGGGCTTCGATACGTTCTTCGGCATCCCGTACAGCGACGACATGACGCCCGGCCCGGGCCCGCGGACCTCCTTTCCCGAACTCCCGCTGATGCGCAATGAAAAGGTCATTGAGGCCCCGGTCGACCGCGACCACCTGGTGCGCCGGTGCACGGAGGAGGCGATCGCCTTCATGGAGCGGAATGCGGCACGGCCCTTCCTCGTCTACCTGCCGCACACGATGCCGGGCTCGACCGCCCACCCCTTCTCGAGCCCCGCCTTCCGCGGACGGAGCCGCAACGGCGCCTACGGCGACGCCGTGGAGGAACTTGATTGGTCGGCCGGCGAGATCCTCGCGACGCTCCGTCGTCTCGGGATCGACGAACGCACGCTGGTGATCTGGACCTCGGACAACGGCGCGGTGCGCCGCAACCCGCCTCAGGGCAGCTGCGCACCGTACAAGGGCTGGGGATACGACACCTCGGAAGGCGCGATGCGGATGCCCTGCGTCATGCGCTGGCCCGGACGGATCCCGGCCGGCCGCGTGACCGACGAGGTCGGCACCACGCTGGACCTGTTGCCGACGTTCGCGCGGCTGGCGGGCGCACCGCCGCCCGCGCGCGAGATCGACGGCCATGACATCAGCGGGCTGCTGCTGGGCACGCCCGGGGTGCGCTCACCCTGGGACGAAAAGGGATTCTGTTTCTACTTCGGGGAGCAGCTGCAGGCCGTGCGCTCGGGCCCGTGGAAATTGTACCTCCCGCTCGAGGAAAAGATCCTGAACCTCCGCGGCGAGCGGGGGAAATTCGCCGGCGCGCTTTACGACGTGCGGAACGATTTTCGCGAGGAACGTGAGGCGATGGCCGCGAATCCCGAAGTCGGGCGGCGGCTGACGGAGCTCGCGGTGCGCACGCGGCGCGTGATCGGTGACACGGGCCTGGCCGGCAGCGGCCAGCGTCCAGCCGGGCACGAACCGAACCCGGTACCGCTGCGGCCTAAACGGACCTGATCGCGCGTTCCTCAGCGTCCCGCCGCGGGAGCCGTGTAACCACCCCCCGCCGGACCACCCGCTGGAATGAGAGGAGTGTGCTTCCCGATCGGACCCAGGTAAGCGGCCGCGCCCGCCGACATCAGACCGAGCTCGGTCGGGCCCATCAGGAATTGGAAGCCGGCGGCGCGGTGGCGCTGGACATCCGCCACGGTCACGGCCGGGCGACCGACGAACTTCCCGTGCTTGCGCGCGGCGGCGGCGACGCGCTGCACCGCCTCCTCGAGCTCCGGGACGTCCTGCCGGCCGCGGAAACCGAGCGAGAACGAGAGGTCGCTGGTGCCGATGAAGACGACATCAACCCCCGGAGTGGCGGCGATCTCCTCCGCGTGCCGCACGCCGCTGACATCCTCGACGACGGCCACCGCCAGCACGGAGTCGTCGGCGAAGTCGTGATATCCCTCCGGCGCCTGCCAGCGGGTCGCGGCGAGGTCGGATCCGCAGCCGCGCAGCCCGCGCGGCGGGTAACGGCAGCCGTCGGCGAGCCGGCGCGCGTCCTCCGGCGTGCGCGTGAAGGGCGTGATGATCCCGAGGACGCCCATGTCGAGGAACCGCTTGATGGTCCAAAGTTCGTTCACCGCGGGCCGCGCGAACGGCACGGCGGGCAGCCCGCGCGTTGCGAGCACGATCTGGCGCAGCGTCTCGAGGGAGACCGGCGAGTGCTCCATTTCCACCCAGAGAAAATCGAAGCCGAGCTGCGCACCGAGGACGGCGGTCTCCACGTTACCGGACCACACCATCATGCCGACCACCGCCTCCCCGCGGCGCATCTTCTCCTTCACGGCGTTGACAAGGCGGGGCGGGGGTGTCGGCGCGGAGCTCATGGGGAGCTCGTAGGCTCGGCGGCGACCGAACGTGGTTCAAGCGCCGATCCCGCCGCGGAGATTTCACCATGCTCGATCACAGATGCGTGTACGGGAATCATTCGGAAGCCGCGCGGGTACGCTCCACGGCTGCAGCCGAGGCTACACGGCGGGTTCTTTTCATCCGCATTCCCGCGTGACCTCCCTCGTCGAAATGCCGCCGCTGTGGCCGCGGGTGCTCCCGCGGAGATTTCACGATAACCACTCGGGCATCTCGACCGGGCTTTCTCCGAAAACCGCGCGTGAATCTTCCGCGGCTGCGGCCGCAGCCACACCGCTGATCTAGCCTCGGGCCGCGCGCCACACCGCGAGGCAGCGGCACATGAGCGCGGGGAGGTCGGCGAGCGGCACCATGTTGGGGCCGTCGCTGATCGCGCGGTCGGGATCGGGATGCGTCTCGATGAAGAGGCCGTCGGCCCCGGCGGCGAGGGCCGCGAGGGAAAGGGTGGGCACGAACTCGCGTTGGCCGGAGCTCTTCCCGCCGCCCGCGCCCGGCAGCTGCACGGCGTGCGTCGCGTCGAGGATCGTGGGGAAGCCATTCCGGGCCATGATCGGGAACGCGCGCATGTCGACCACGAGGTTCTGGTAGCCGAAGGTCGTGCCGCGCTCGGTCTGCCACACCTCGCGCGCGCCGCCGTCGCGGAGCTTGGCGGTCACGTGCGCCATCTCCGGCGGCGAGAGGAACTGCCCCTTCTTCACGTTCACCACCCGGCCGGTGGCGGCCGCCGCCAGCAGGAGATCCGTCTGCCGGCAGAGGAAGGCCGGGATCTGCAGCACGTCGCACACCTCGGCGACGTGCCCCACCTGGGCGGTCTCATGGACGTCGGTCAGCACGGGGAAGCCGTGGTCGCGTCGCACGAGGGAAAGGAGTCGGAGGCCCTCCTCCAGGCCGGTGCCGCGGGCCCCGGCGAGCGACGTGCGGTTGGCCTTGTCGAAGGACCCCTTGAAGACGACGTTGAGCTCCGGATGCGCGTCGCGCAGGCCGGCGAGAACCTCCGCCACCGCGCGGCAGACGGGCTCGCCCTCGAGGGAGCAGGGCCCGGCGATGAGCAGCAGCCGGCGCGGGTCGAAGAGCATGGCGGGGCGGGCGCGCCGGTGACTACTTCCGCTTCCGGCGGGCGCCGCGGCGGCGCTGCTCGCGGAGCGCGGCGCCGATGAAGGCCGCGAAGAGCGGATGCGCCTGGCTCGGCTTGGACTGGAATTCCGGGTGCGCCTGCGTGGCGACGAACCACGGGTGGTCCTTGAGCTCGATGACCTCGACGAGGTTCCGCCGCGGGTTGATGCCGCTCACGACCAGGCCGGCGCGCTGCAGCTGCCCGACGTAGGCGTTGTTGACCTCGAAGCGGTGACGGTGCCGCTCACGCACGCTGTCGGCCCCGTAGGCCTTGCGGGCGAGCGTGCCGGGGGTGAGGGCGCACTCGTAGCTGCCGAGCCGCATGGTCGCGCCCTTGTCGATGACCTTCTTCTGCTCCTCCATCATGTTGATGACGGGATGGACGCACTTGGGGTCGAACTCGGTGCTGTTGGCGCCCTTCAGCCGGAGGACGTTGCGGGCGAACTCGATCACCGCGATCTGCAGCCCGAGACAGAGACCGTAATAAGGCACCTTGTTCTCCCGCGCGTAGCGGGCGGCGGCGATCTTACCCTCCGTGCCGCGATCGCCGAAGCCGCCCGGCACTAGGATGCCGTCGAGCCCGCGCAGCTGGGCCGTGCCGTTGCGCTTCTCCAGGTCCTCCGCGTCGATGCGGCGGATGTTCACCTTGCAGTGGTGCGCGATGCCCGCGTGGGTGATCGACTCGTAGACGGATTTGTAGGCGTCCTGCAGCTCGATGTACTTGCCCACGACGCCGATGGTGACCTCGTGGCGCGGGTTGAGGATGCGGCGGACGATCTCCTCCCAGAGGTTCCGCGCCGGCGGCGGGTTCTTCAGCCCGAACAGGTCCAGCACCAGCTGGTCCATGCCCTCCTTCTGCAGCGCGAGCGGCAATTCGTAGATGGAGTGCTCGACGTCGCGGCACTCGATCACCGCCTTCACCGGCACGTTGCAGAACATCGAGAGCTTGTCGCGCAGGTCGTGGTCCAGCGGGTGGTCGGTGCGGCAGACGAGCACGTGCGGCTGGATGCCGATCTCGCGCAGCTTGGCGACCGATTGCTGCGTGGGCTTCGTCTTCAGCTCCCCGGCCGCGATGAGGTACGGCACCAGCGTGACGTGGATGAAGACCACGTCCTTCGGCCCCACCTCCAGCGCGAACTGGCGCATCGCCTCAAGGAAGGGCAGCCCCTCGATGTCGCCCGTCGTGCCGCCGATCTCGGTGATGAGCACGTCGGCGTCCTTCCCGCCGGCGTAAATGCGCTCCTTGATCTCGTTGGTGACGTGCGGGATCACCTGCACCGTCTTGCCGAGGTAGGCGCCGCGGCGTTCCTTCTGGATGACGGCCTCGTAGACCTGGCCCGAGGAAAGGCTGTTGAGGCGGGAGAGCTTGCCGCTCGTGAAGCGCTCGTAGTGGCCGAGGTCGAGGTCGGTTTCCGCCCCGTCCTCCAGAACGTACACCTCCCCGTGCTGGAATGGGCTCATCGTGCCCGGATCGACGTTGAGGTAGGGGTCGAACTTCTGGATGCGCACGACGAGGCCGCGCATCTCCAGCAGCGCGCCCAGCGCCGCCGCCGTCAGCCCCTTGCCCAACGAGGACACCACTCCGCCCGTGACGAAGATGTATTTCACGGGGCGGGAGGCTGGCGGGGGGCCTCAGCCCGCGGCAAGCCAAAGCGCCACGGCAGCGTGTTCCCGACGCGCCGCGCTACCGCAGCAGCTCCCACGCGGCCCACGCGAGCCCGCCGAGCAGCACGGCCCCGATCAGCAGCCACAGGGTCCACTTCAGGACCTTCATCAGCAGCCAGAGGGCGACGGCCGCGACTGCCGCGCCGGCGAGGATCACCGCCCAGCGCGGGTAGGCGCTCAGGTCGAAGGTGAACGAGCGGACGGCGGCCTCGGCGAGCGGCATGCGCGCGAGGCAAACGCGACGCTGGGCCGGTCCAAGAAAAATCATTTGCGCCACGTCGGCGCCGCCGCCCTGCTCCGCGCGTGCAATCCAAGCCCCAGCTGCTGGCGTGGCTCACCTGCGACGGAGTCCACATCGACCCCGGCTCAGGCAAACACACCATCCTCGGCATCTTTTCCAACATCCAGGCGCGCCAGTTCCCGGTCACGCACCCGTTCATGGTGTGGTTCCTGACGATCACCGACTGCACCCCGGGCCAGCACAAGCTGCGCATCTCCATGGGACTCGACCCCACCAACCCGCAGCCGCTGCTCGAGCGGCCGTTCGAGACCGTCAGCCCGCTCCACCGCATCAACCTCATCAACGAGATCCGCGACCTCAGCTTCCCGCAGGCCGGCGAATACTCTTTGTTGATCGAGATCGACGACGAGCCGCTGCTCGCCACCAGCCTCACCGTCACCGGACCCGCCTGAACCATGTCCTCCTTCGACCTCATCGGCGTCGGCTCGCCCATCATGGACCTGCTCGCCCGCGTACCGGACGAGTTCCTGCGCCTCCACGTCGCCGGTGAGAAGGGCGGCATGGTGCTGGTCGAGGCCGATGAGATGGCCCGCATCGTGGCGCTCCTCGGCGAGGCGCCCGCGCACGCCACCGGAGGCTCGGCCGCCAACGCCACCTTCAACGCCACCCGCCTCGGGCTGCGCACCACCTTCCTGGGCAAGCTCGGCCAGGATGAGGCGGCCGAGATCTACCGGCGCACCTTCGAGGCCGCCGGGGTCGACGGTCGCCGGTTCAAGCGCGGCCCGCACGCCAACGCCCGCTGCCTGGCCCTCGTCACTCCTGACGCCCAGCGCACGATGCGCACCTGCCTCGGGGCCGCGCTCACCCTCGCGCCAGAGGAGGTCTCCGCCGCCGACTTCGCCGGCTGCCGCCACGCCCACATCGAGGGCTACCTCGTGTTCAACCGCGCGCTGGCCGACGCCGTCCTTGCCGCGGCCCGCGCCGCCGGCTGCACCACCAGCCTCGACCTTTCCTCGTTCGAGGTGGTGAACGCCTCCCGCGACTGGCTCTTCGCCCAGTTTCGCCGCGGGATCGACATCGTCTTCGCCAACGAGGACGAGATCCGCGCGCTGTTCGAGGACCACTCCTTGCCCTTCGACGCGTTGACCCGCCGGCTCGCCGGGCACGGTGTGCTCGCCGCCGTGAAGGTCGGCAAGGACGGAGCCTGGATCGGCCACGGAGACGTACTCCACCGCGTCGAACCGCGGCGGGTCGAACGCGTGATCGACACTAACGGCGCCGGCGATGCCTGGGCGGCCGGTTTCCTCTTCGCCCACCTGCGCGGCTGGACCCTCCCCGCGTGCGGCGAGGTCGCCTCCCTCATGGGCGCCGCGACCGTCAGCCACCTCGGTCCAATCATTCCCGCCGCCCGCTGGCCCGAGGTGCATTCCGCCGCGCTGCAGCTGGACCCGCACCGCGCCTGACCCTCGCGGTCGCGGCGTGCCCTGGCCGGGCTGGTCACGCCCCCGCGTCGCACCGGCCGAAGGCGGCGGTTGCGGCCGCGCTTCACCCGCATCCCTTGCCGCCATGATCGAAGCCTCCCGCGTCTCCAAGTCGTACGAAAGCCCCGCCGGCGCCGTGAGCGTCCTCCGCGACCTCGACCTCCGCGTCGGGCCGGGCGAGTCCGCCGCGATCGTCGGCCCCTCAGGGAGCGGCAAGACGACCTTGCTCAATCTCCTCGGCGCCCTCGACCGGCCGTCCTCCGGCTCGATCCGCGTCGGCGGCGAGGAACTGGGCGACCTCGATGCGGCGGCCGCCGCGCGGTTCCGCAACCGCACCATCGGGTTCGTCTTCCAGCTCCATTACCTGCTGCCGCAGTGCACCGTGCTCGAAAACGTCCTCGTGCCGCGGCTCGCCGGCGGCTGGACGGAACCCGAGGCCGACACCCGCGCCCGCGCCGAATCCCTCCTCGCGCAGGTGGGCCTGCAGGACCGGCTCGGTCACCGGCCTTTCCAGCTTTCGGGCGGCGAACAGCTGCGCGTCGCGATCGCCCGCGCCCTCATCAACCAGCCCAAGCTCATCCTCGCCGACGAGCCCACCGGCTCGCTCGACCCCGCCACCGGTGAGCGCATCGCCGACCTCTTCCTCCGCACCCAGGAATTGGCCCGCGTCGCCCTCGTCGTGGTGACCCATAACCCGGGCCTCGCGCGCCGCCTGCACCGCACCTACCGCCTGGCCGACGGCCGGCTCGTCGACTGACGCGCGGTCATGAACGTCACCCGCTACCTCCTCCGCAGCGTCGTGCACCACCGGCACGCGCATCTCGGCACGCTCGCCGGCGCGATCCTCGGCGCCACCGTCCTTCTCGGCGCGCTGTTCGCCGGCGATTCCGTGCGCGCCTCGCTGCGCCGGATCGCCGCCGAGCGCACCGGTCAGGCCACCCACGTCCTCACCTCGGGCGACCGCTTCTTCCGCGAGGCGCTGGCCGCCGACCTCGCCCGGGATCTCGGTGTGCCGGCGGCGCCCGTCCTCCTGAGCCGCGGCAACGTCGTCCACGCCCGCACCCAGGCCCGTTCCCCGCGGGTTCAACTGATCGGCGTCACCGAGGACTTCTGGCGACTCGCGCCTACCGCGTCCCGTGTCGACCTCGGCTCCGGCGCCAACGCCGTCGCCGTCAACGAGACGCTTGCGCGCCAGCTCAACGTCGCGCCCGGCGACACGCTCGTCGTGCGCCTCCAGCGTCCGGGAGTCGTGCCCGGCAGCGCCCCGATCGCGGGCGGCGACAGCTCCCCGCAGACGCTCCGGTGCACGGTCGCCGCGGTGGTTGGCGCCGAAGCCTTCGGCCGTTTCTCGCTCGAGGCGACGCAGGTGCCCGCGCCGACGCTCTTCCTTCCCATCGGCCGGCTGCAGGAGGCGATGGAACAGCCTGCCCGCGCCAACCTGGTCCTGATCGACGCTCGCCGTGCGCGGTCGGACCCAGCCGCAGCCTTGCCACGCGTCGCGCGGCTGGCCGACTACGGCCTCACGCTCACGTGGCTGGAGACCGCCGGGATGTTCGAGGTCGCCTCTCCGCGCATCTTCATCGACGAGGGGCTCGCCGGTGCCGTCACCCGCGCGCTGCCCGACGCGCAGCCCGTCACGTCTTACCTCGTGAATGAGTTCCGCCGGGGTGAGAGCACGACGCCCTACTCGATCGGCACGGCCGTCGCCGCCGCCGCGGCGCCGTTCCTGCCGGCCGACCTCGGCCCGCGCGAGATCGTCCTCAACGACTGGCTGGCCAAGGACCTCGGCGCGAAGCCCGGCGATGAGGTGACGATCCGGTATTTCCAGTCGGGCGCGGGCGGCGCCCTCACCGAGCTAGGCGCGGCTTTCCGCGTGCGCGCGGTCGTGCCGCTCGCAGGCCTGGCCGCGGACCGCGCCTGGATGCCGGCGTTCCCCGGCATCACCAACACCGCGAGCCCGCGCGACTGGGAGGCGGGACTGCCGCTCGACCTCAAGCGTATCCGCCCGCAGGACGATCGTTACTGGGAGGAATACCGCGGCACGCCGAAGGCCTTCCTCGCCCCCGCCGCGGCACGCGAGTTGTGGACGACGGCCTGGGGCACGCAGACCGCCTTCCGCGTGCCTGGACCGCGCGACCGCGAGCAGACGCTCGAGCTCGCGCTCCAGCGCGAACTCCGGCCCGCGCTGGGCCAGCTCTCCGTGCGTGAATTCGCCGCCGCGGCCGCCGGCGCCGCCAACCCGGCGGTCGACTTCGGCGGGTTGTTCGCCGGCATGAGCTTCTTCCTGATCGTCGCCGCCCTCGGGCTTGTCGCGATGCTGTTCCAGTTCAGCCTGCTGCAACGCAACCGCGAGGACGCGCTGCTCGCGGCGGTCGGCGTTTCCCCGCGCCGCCTCCTGCGCTGGCGGCTCGCGGAGGGGGCGGTGCTGCTCCTGCTCGGCCTCCTCGCCGGCCTACCGCTGGCGGCGCTCTACACGCGGGCGATCCTGCGGTTCCTTGGCACCATCTGGAGTCCGGGCGGCGGCGACGCCTTCACGTTCGCGGCCTCACCCGTGAGCATCGCGGCTGGTGCCGCGGCCTTCCTCACCCTCTCGCTGCTCAGCCTCTGGCTCGCGATCCGGCGCCTCGCGCGGCGCGCGCTCTCGGTGCGTCTCGCCGGGCAGGCGGAGGAGGCTCCGCCGCCGGAGGGCGCGGACCGGCGGGCCCGGCGCCTCGCGACCGGCGCTATGGCCGTTGCCTTGGTCGCGCTGGCGCTCTCGGGCCGCGGGCTGCCGCCCCAAGCGGCGTTCTTCATCGCCGGATTCGCGCTTCTCGCCGCCGGCCTCGCCCGGCTGAGGGCCTCGCTCACTTCGCCGCGGGCGGCGGCGGCCGGTGGGACGCTCGATGCCCGTCGCCTCGGGACGCTCAACCTCCGCGCCCGCCCCGCCCGCAGCCTCACGGTGGCCGGGCTCATCGCCACCGCGGTGTTCATGGTGCTTTCCGTGGCTGCGTTCCGGAAGCAGGTCGGCGACGACTGGCTGCGCCGTTCCGCCGGCACCGGCGGCTTCGCGCTGCGGATCGAGACCACCGCTCCGCTCAACCCGGCCCGCGACCGCACCGACGGCACCTTCGACCTCTTTGCGCCCGTCGCGGACCAACTCCGCGCGGTGGTGCCGCTGCGGGCCGGCACCGGGGACAACGCCAACTGCTTCAACCTGAACACCACCGCCCAGCCCCAGCTCCTCGGCGTCGACGCGCGACGGCTCGCCGAGCGCGGGGCGTTCAGCCCGCGGGTGCCGGGACCGGACGCCTCGGCGGGATGGAACCTCCTCACCCGGCCGGCGGACGGCGGCGCGGTGCCGGCGTTCGTCGACGAGACCACGTTGCTCTGGGCGCTCAAGCGCAAGGTCGGCGACGAGCTGGAATATGTCGACGAGGCCGGCCGGCCCTTCCGCGTGCGCATCGCGGGCACACTCGCGGACTCCATCTTCCAAGGCAGCCTGCTGGTCGACGAGGCCGCCCTGCTCGCGCGCTTCCCCTCGCATCCCGGCTACACCGTGTTCCTCGCCGACGCGTCCCGGCCGGAGGAGATCCCCGCGTTGGCGGCCCGCCTGCAGGCCGCGGCGGGCGACGTTGGCGGTCGCGTGGAGACGACCCGCGACGTGCTCGCGGGTTTCCACCGCATCGAGAACACCTACATCGCCATCTTCAACGTGCTCGGCTCGCTCGGCGTCGTGCTCGGCAGCCTCGGCCTTGCGGTGGTGCTCGCCCGTAACCTGCGCGAGCGCCGCGGTGAATTCGCGACGCTCGGCGCCGTCGGCATCCCGACCGATGTGCTCGCGGGCATGGTCCGCGCCGAGTACGGCGCCCTCGTGTTCCGCGGCATCGTGATCGGAACCGTGGCCGCGGCGGTCGCCGTGGGCCCCGGCCTGACCGCGTTGCCCGCGGGCGCGACGCTCGCGCTCGTCGCTCTCATGCTCGCCGGGATCGTGGGCCTCAACCTCGCGACCGGCCGCGCCGTCTTCCGCCGCGCCGTGCGCGACCTGCGGCCCGCGCTCGTCCAAGGCGCCGACTGATCCGGCCCTGGCGCCGCGACCCTCCGCCGCGCTCGCGGCGTCAGTCGCCCGGTGTTTCGAGGGGCGTGACGCCGTGGCCCGAGGTGACGTGGGCGACGGAGATGCGGCCGCCGTCGAGGCGGTAGCCGCCGTTGAACGGGTTCGCGGCGAGGAAGAGCGGCGTGTCGAGGTCGGCGTAGCGGAAGCCGCCCTGGCCGACCGCGAAGCAGGCGGAGACCGTCATCGCGAGGATCGACTCGACGTTTCCGCCGATCATGAGATCCAGGCCCGCTCCGCGCGCCACCGCGACGATGTCGAGCGCCTCGGCCAAGCCGGCCTTCATCAGCTTGAGGTTGATCACCTGCGCCGCCCGCGCCGCGACGACCTCGCGGGCTTCGGCGGCGGTGGTCACGGATTCGTCGGCCGCCACCGGCCAGCCGGAGTACTCGGCCAGCTCCCGGGCGCCGGCGTGGTCGCCCTTGGCGAGCCATTGCTCGAGAACGGCCGGAGTGATGCCAAGGCGCTTCAGACCGCGCACTAATTCGGTCGCGTCGGCGGGCGCCACGCCCGCGTTGCCGTCGAGGATGAGGGGGGAGTCGGGCGCTGCCGCGTGGATCGCGGCCAGCCGTTCGAGGTCGTGGGCCGCGCCTCCCTTGCCGCCCACCTTGACCTTGATGAGCCGGATGCCCCTTGCGCGGATCGCCCGTGCCGCCGCCCCGGCCTGGACGGCCGAACCGGTCGTGACCGTCATGTCGGTCTCGAGGGCGTCGGGCCGGGCGGCGCGGGCCGCGGCGTCGCCGTGGCCGAGGAAACTCCAGAGCGGTACGCCTCGCCGGCGCGACAGGGCATCGACCAGCGCTATCTCGAACGCACATTGCGCGGATCCGCAGCCGGCGCCGCCCTTCGCCCGGAACTCGGCGGCTAATTTCTTCCAGTCGGCCGCGTCGCTTCCCTCGACCCACGGCCTCGCCGCGCGCAGCACGCCAAGCGCCTGGGCCTGCGTCTCGCCGTTGTAGGGAGGAAGGGGCGCCGCTTCCCCCCAGCCGCGCGACCCGTCCTCCAGCCCGACCGAGACGAGCACATTGTTCGCCACGGCCTGCGCGCCGCCGGAAATGCCGAACGGCTCGAGCAGCGGGATGTCGAGCAGTTCGGCGGAAAGGGAAACGACGCGCGGGATTCGGGTCACCCCGGAAGCCGAGGGTAACCCGCCGCGAAGGGCAAACCCGCCGAAGGGCGATCAGAGATCGACCGGCCAGGCGCGGCCGCGGCGCAGCGCCTGCGCCCGGAGCGAGACCGAGTGGCGCTCGAAGACGAACTGCGCGATCATGGCGTCGTCGAGGAGGCCCACCTCCGGAACGGTATCCGGAATGCGGTCGAAGCCCTTCAGGAAGTACAACAGGGCGAATGTCACCTCGCGGTAGGCCACGTCCCCCGCCCCCGACCGTGGCCGGGCCTCGTTGAAGTAGGCGGCGAGGATCTCCAGCCGCCGACGCAGGCGGGAATTCAGTTCCAGCGCGCGGATCTTCGCGGTAAGCGGAGCCTGCAGGGAGCGCAGGCCGGCGATCGCGGCGGCGTCGACCAACTCACCTCCGCGATCCAGGTAAGCGGACGTGCTGGTGATTTCGCCGGAGCCGTGGGCGGCCAGGTGCAGGTCGAGCTCGGCGGGAATGCGGGCGGTTGACGGGGTGCGTGCGGTTTTCATGGGAGTGAGTACGCGGCAAGGTGCCACAAGTCGGCCGGTTCGGTATTGGAAAGCGCCGGCTTTCTTCCATCACTCGCGCGGTTTTAATTCCCACCTCGACCCGGCACCGTCGCCGCCATGGCAGAAAATCTTCGCGATCCGCTCTTCCTGTTCTTCGTCGTCGGGCTGACCGGCGGGTTGCTGAAATCCGACCTCAAGCTCCCCGACGCGGTTTACCAGCTGCTGAGCACTTACCTGCTGCTGGCGATCGGTCTGAAGGGCGGGGTGCAGCTGTCGCTGGCGGAGCCGGCGCGGTTCGCTTGGCCGGCGGTGGCGACGCTCGCGCTCGGCGCGGGGATGGCCGTCGGCGTGTTCGTGGTGATGTCCCGGCTGGTCCGCCTCGGACGCGCCGACGCGGCGGCCTTCGCGGCGCACTACGGCTCGGCGAGCGCGGTGACCTTCGCGGCGGCGATCGCGGCCGTGCAGCGCGCGGGCGCCGAGCACGAGGGTTTCCTGCCCGTCCTGCTCGTGATCCTGGAGATTCCCGCGATCCTGGTGGCGATCTTCCTGCACCGCCTCGGGGCCGAGGGGGGCCGGGCGGCCGGCTACGGGGAGATCCTGCACGAGGTGGTGCTCAACCGCTCGGTGTTCCTGCTGTTGGCGGGCATCGCGGTGGGGGCGGCCGTGGGGCCGGAACGTTTCGAGCCGTTCGAGCCTCTGTTCGTCGGGGCCTTCAAGCCGATCCTCGCCTTCTTCGTGCTCGAGATGGGCCTGCTGGCCGCGCACCGCCTGCCGGAGCTCCGCCGCCACGGCGTGCGCGTGGGCACGGCCGCCCTGCTGATCCCGCTCGCGGGCGGCGCGCTCGGAGGCTGGACCGGTCTGGCCGCCGGACTTTCACCCGGGGGCGCGACGGTGCTTGCGACGCTTGCGGCGAGCGCGTCGTACATCGCGGCGCCCGCGGCGGTGCGGCTCGCCATCCCGGAGGCCAACACCGGCATGTGCGTCGCGGCCGCGCTCGGGATCACCTTCCCGTTCAACCTCTCGATCGGCATCCCCCTCTACGCGTGGTGGGTCGGCTGGCTCGGGCGCTGATACCCGGCCGGGCTCGACGTTCGCCGGGGTGCGGGCTTACACCAACGCCACTTTCGCCCCATGAAGATCCTCCTCGTCGCCAGCGGCGACCTCCGCTCCTCCGCCAACGAGGTCTGCTGGCCGGCCCAGCGGGCCATGGAAGCCGCCCTCGGCCGCGCCGTCGCCAGCCTGGGCCGCCAGCTCGTGCGCGCCCATCCCTACAAGCGCGCGCAACGCCACGGTTTCATCGGCTCCCAGCGCGAGGGCATGGAGGTCTTCGCCGGCATCGATCCCAAGGCCCCCCTGATCGTCGCCGAGGCCGTCTGGCAATACTCCCACCACGTCCTCGCCGGGCTCATCTCCCACCGCGGACCGATCCTCACCGTCGCGAACTGGAGCGGCACCTGGCCGGGGCTCGTCGGGATGCTCAACCTCAACGGCTCCCTCACCAAGGCCGGCGTCCGCTACTCCACGCTCTGGAGCGAGGACTTCACCGACGCGTTTTTCCTGAAGGGCCTCGCCCGGTGGCTGAAGGACGGCCGCGTCACGCACGACACGAGCCACGTCCTGCCGTTCACCCGCGCGGCGTTGCCCGCCCGCGCCCGCGCCGTCGCCCGACGGATCGCCGCCGATCTCCGCGCGCGCAAGTCGATCATGGGCGTCTTCGACGAGGGCTGCATGGGGATGTACAACGCCATCATTCCCGACGAGCTGCTGTTCCCGACCGGAGTCTACAAGGAGCGCCTCTCGCAATCCGCGCTTTACGCCGCCGCGCGCGATGTGAGCGACGCCGAGGCCCGCGGGGTCTATCGGTGGCTGCGCCGCAAGGGCATGAAGTTCCACCTCGGCGTGAACGAGGCCACCGACCTCACCGAGCGCCAGGTGCTCTGGCAGTGCAAGACGTACGTCGCCGCGCTGCGGATCGCCGACGAGTTCGGCTGTGAGACGCTCGGCATCCAGTACCAGCAGGGGCTGAAGGACCTGCTGCCCGCCAGCGACCTCGTCGAGGGCATCCTGAACAACGGCGACCGCCCGCCCGTGCGGAACGCCGCCGGCCGCGTCATCCGCCCAGGCGAGCCGCTCACCCACTTCAACGAGGTCGACGAATGCGCCGGGCTCGACGGCCTCCTCACGAACCGCGTGCACCGCGCCCTCGGCCAGCCGGTCGAGAACACCCTGCACGACCTGCGCTGGGGCGACCGCGACCGCAGCGGCACGACCGAAGACTACGTGTGGGTCTTCCTCATTTCCGGCAGCGCCCCGCCCGCCCATCACATCGGCGGCTACCGCGGCACCGACTCGCTGCGCCAGCCCCCGATGTATTTCCGCCTCGGCGGCGGCACCGTGCGCGGCATCGCCAAGCCCGGCGAGATCGTCTGGAGCCGGGTCTTCGTGGCCGACGGCCGGCTGAAGATGGACCTTGGCCGTGCCAAGGTCGTCTCGCTGCCGCGTGCCGAGACCGAGCGCCGCTGGCGCGAGACCACCGTGCAGTGGCCGATCATGCACGCCGTCACCTACGGTGTTTCCCGCGACCAGATGATGGCGCGCCACAAGGCCAACCACATCCAGGTCGCCTACGCGAAATCCGCCCGCGAAGCCGACCTCGCGCTCTACGCCAAGGCCGCCCTCGCCGCCGAGCTCGGCCTCGAGGTCTCCCTCTGCGGCACGCGCGCCGACGGACGACCCTTCTGAACGGGACGGAGTCTTCGCGGCGGGGTCGTCGGCTTCAGCCCGTCGCCGGCCCGCCGCGTTGGCGCACCGCCTCGAACAGCGTGATGATCGCCGCCATCGCCACGTTGAGCGAGTCCGCCTGGCCCGCCATCGGGATACGCACCGGCAGGTCGGCCTCGCGCAGCCAGAAGTCGCTCAGGCCGTACTGCTCGCTGCCCATCACGATCGCCAGCGGCCCGCGCAGGTCGGCGGCCGCGTAGTTCGTCGTCGCCGCCGGAGTGGTGGCGACCGCCCGCACCCCCTTCTCCCGCAGCCATGCCCGCACGCGGGGACTTTCCTCCACCACGAGGGGCACGGCGAAGAGCACGCCGGTCGAGGCGCGCACGACGTTCGGATTGAAGATGTCGGTCACCGGGTCGCAGACGATGACCGCGTCGCAGCCGGCGGCGTCGGCGCCGCGCAGGATGGTGCCCAGGTTTCCCGGCTTCTCGATCGCCTCGACGACGAGCAGGAGCGGCGCGGCGGGCAGGACCAAGTCCTCCAGCCGGCGGCGCCACTGCGGCGCGACGGCGAGGAGCCCGTCGGGCCGCTCGCGGTAGGCGATCTTGGCGAAGGCGTCCTTAGACAGCTCCAGCAACTGCGCGCCCGCGGCGGCCGCCTTGGCGATGAGCTCGGGCTCGTTGGCGCCCAGGAACCAATCCGGCGAGTAATACAGCTCCGCGGGGCGCACCCCGCGCTCCAGCGCGCGCCGGATCTCGCGGTAGCCCTCGATGAGGAAGACGCCCTCCTCGTCGCGCGGCCGGCGGTCGCGCAGCCGCACGAGCCGCTTCAGGCGCGGGTTCTGCAGGCTGGAGATCTTCTCGGCATCGGCCACGGGCGGATGGAAGACACGGGTTGGGCGGAAAAGACAAAATCCTTTTGCTCGCGCGTGCCCTCGCCGCGTGTTCCGTGTCGCGGGTGGGCCGCAAGAAATCATTCAACGACCAGCCGTTCGCGTACCACGCGGAGATCGAGCTCGAGGTGTCGACGCTGACCAACCTCGGTTCTGGGCTCGGACGCGTGGCCCTGCCGGGTGATGCGGGCAACTGGGTGGTGATGGTGCCGTTCACGCTGCCCGGCGAGCGGGTGCGCGCACGGGTGTTCCGCAACCACCGCAACTTCTCCGAGGCCGATCTGGTGGAGGTGCTGCGGGCCTCGCCGGAACGCGTCGCGCCGCGGTGCCCGCTCTTCGGCCGTTGCGGCGGCTGCCAGTACCAGCACCTCGCCTACCCGGCGCAACGGGAGTGGAAACGCCGCCAGGTCGCCGAGCTGCTGGAGCACATGGCGGGCGTCGCGGGCTTCCCGGTGGCGCCGGTGGTGCCGTCGCCGCGCGAGTTCCAGTATCGCTCGAAGATCACGCCACACTTCGCCGCCCCGCGCGGACCCGACGTGCCGCTGCCCATCGGATTCCTGCGGCAGGGCACGCGATTCGACATCGTCGACGTGCCCGCGTGCCCGATCGCCACCGAAGCCATCAATGCCCGCCTGACGGAGGTCCGCGCCGGCGTGCTCGCCCGTCGCGAGACCTACGCCCGCGGCGCGACCCTGCTGCTGCGCGAGGCGGGCGGTGTGGTCACGACCGACCACGAGGCCGTGATCACCGAGGAGATTCCTGACGCGGGTCCGCGGGCCGGCGAGCCTCTGCGGCTGCGCTTCCTCGCGCGGGACTTCTTCCAGAACAACCCGTTCCTGCTGCCGGCCTTCACGCGGTACGTGCGCGAGCAGGCGGCGGGGAGCGGCGCGCGTTTCCTCGTCGACGCCTACTGCGGCAGCGGACTCTTCGCGCTCAGCGCCGCCCCGGCCTTCGCGCGGGTCGCGGGGATCGAGATCAGCGAGAGCAGCGTGCGCTTCGCCCGCGGGAACGCCGAGGCCAACGGCATCCCCAACGCGACCTTTTCAGCCGGTGATGCCGCGGCGATCTTCGCGGGCCTCGATCCCGCCTTTGCGCCGGCCGACACCGCGGTCGTCATCGACCCGCCGCGCCGGGGCTGCGACGAGGCGTTCGTACGCCAGCTCCTCGCCTTCGGTCCGCGCACGGTGGTGTACGTCTCCTGCGACCCCGCGACCCAGATGCGCGACCTCCGGCATTTCCTCGCCGCCGGCTACACGCTCGCCGCCGCGCAGCCCTTCGACCTCTTCCCGCAGACGCGTCATCTCGAGTGCGTGCTCACGCTCACCCGCGGCTCCCGGTCCACCACGGGCAGCCCGGACCCGACGGCGCACCAGGCTCCGTGAGCCACCGCGGTGCCCGGAACTGCGATTCGTACTTCGTCTGAACCGGCCGGCTAGTCCCGGCCGGCCGCGTGGCACCCGCGGCACACGCGGTGGCCTGAGCTGGGCAGCAGCGCGCGGCCGCAGCGGCGGCACTCCCGCCGCGCGAGTCCGTGCTGGGCCCAGTTTCGCCGCAGGATCGTCTGTGCCTGCTCCGTGAGATCGGACCGCAGGGACTCGACGCGCGTAAGGTCGGTGAACTGGGCGGGAAACTTCTGCGCGAGCCAGCGGTAGACCGTGATGAGGCGCAGGGTCTCCTCGACGGCATCCAGGCCTCCACCGCCGTCGAGCCGGCGCGGGAAGACGACCCGGCCCCCGGCCGCGATGGCCTCGAGCCAGTCGATGTAGAGATTGTGGGTCAGATGATCGTTCAGGTCCACCGGCGCGCAGGCGAGCGTGTGGCGCACCTCGACTGGCAGCGCGGTCGCGTACGTGTCGGCGAGCTCGGCCGCCGCGATCACGCCGGGTTGCACCTCCGGGAAGAATGTGCCGCCGGCAAACGTCAGCCGCGTGCGGAAGAACTCCAGGATCGGCCCGAGCCGTTCGAGGCCGAGATGCGCCGCGATCGCGCGGACGTGCATCGGCGTGGGAGCGGCGGGCAATCGGTCGAGTGCCGGCACAGGCTGCGGTGCCGCCAGCGCCTCCGCCACCCGCTGGCCGTCGCGCGCGGAAAATGCGGCCACCCAGCCCGCCGAACCGGGCCCGCGCCCGGCGCGGCCCCCGATCTGCAGGAGCTCCCCGGCCTCGAGGCGGCGGTTCTCCCGGCCGTCGAACTTGTCGGTCTCGTAGAAGATCACGCGGTCGAGCGGGAGGTTCAGGCCGAGGCCGATCGCGTCGGTCGCGCAGACGAGGTCGGCCTCGCCATCGCGGAACCGGCGCGCCTCCTCACGTCGCACCTCCGGCGAAAGCCCGCCGTAGATCACCGCCACGCGCTGGCCGAGCGACTCGAACAGGGCCTTGAGTTCCAGGACGAGCAGTCGGGAGAAGCCGATCACGGCCGAACGGGGCGGCACGTGCCGCCAGTCGAGCACGCCCTCGTAGTCCAGCGTGCCGAGCCGTTCCAGCGGATGCACCTCGACTTCGTCGCCGCACAGCGCGCCGAGCCGGCGGACCACCGGCTCCGCGGAAAGCGGCCCCGTGACCACCAGCGTCTCCGCCGCGACACCGCAGTAGGCGGCGACCCAGGCCCAGCCGCGGTCGCGGTCGAACGCCAGCTGCATCTCGTCGAGCACGCACACGGCGAACGTCCGCGAGAAGTCCGCCATCTCGACCGTGCGCGACGAATGCGTCGGCGAGCTTTCCACCCGCTCCTCCCCGGTGATGAGCGAGCAAGGTGTGCCGAGCTCGGCGAGCCGGTCGCGCTGTTCCAGCGCGAGCAGGCGGAGCGGGCCGAGGTACATCCCGCTCGGCGCCGCCGCCAGCGCTCGCAGCGCGCGGTGGGTCTTGCCCGAGTTCGTCGGGCCCAGCCAGGCGACGACGCGACGGCGCAGGCTCCGCGCCGCGGGAAAGCACTGCAGGTAATCGAGCAGGCCTGGGTTGCGCGCGGCGAGACCGGCGAACAACGCGCGGTCGGCGGCGTGGGCGCACGCGAGGCGGATGCGGTGGTGCAGCTCGCGCCGGTCGTCGAGACGCGGCGGGTTCGCGGCGAAGGCGTGCGCGACGTCTTCGGCCGCAAGCTCGCTCCAGCCCTCGTGCGTGGGCGGAGCCGCGCGCAGGCGCCGTTCAACTTCCCGCGCCGCCGGATGCCGCCGCGCCAGGAGCGCGGCCGCCGCACCGGCGACTCCCAGTCGAGCGATATCCCCTGCCACTTGCGCGAGCTTCAGCGTCACCGCCGCCCGCACCGGCGCCGGCAAACTTTCGCGCAGCTCGACTGCCGCGGGAACCTCGAGCGTCACCTCTTCGGCGTTCTCCGCGTAGGCGCCGAAGCCTACGCGCGCGTCGGCCTCCGTCAGCCGGTCGACCGTGAACCGCGCGAACGCCGCGCGCACCCCGTGCAGGCGCGCGCGGGGCCCGGCGGGCTCGGCCAGGAAGTCGCGCCCGATTTCCGTTTCGCCCGGCAGCAGTTCGGCGAGCAGCGCGCGCCGCGCGGTGGCGATGATCTCCCCGTGCGAGGAGTTTGGCTTTTCCGGGTATCTCGGCATGCGCGCGGCCGATTGAGGGTGAGCGGCCGGCCGCGGGCAACGCCGGCCCGCGCGGCATTGACGCCCCGTTTCCGGCCTCCCAGCAACGCGTCATGCCTCAGCCCCGACTTCTCTCCGCCCTGCTGCTTGCTTCCGCCGTCCTTCTTCCCGCCGCCGTTCCGGCTGCCGGCCCCTCGATCACCTATCCGGCCGGCCCCGGTCCCGGCGCGGGCCGCCATCTCGTCTTCCTCACAGGTGACGAGGAATACCGCGGCGAGGAGGGGCTGCCGATGCTGGCGAAGATCCTGAGCCAGCGCCACGGGTTCCGCTGCACGGTGCTGTTCGCGCTGGATCCCGACGGGACGATCAATCCCGACAACAACGCGAGCGTCCCCGGTTCGGAGGCGCTCGATTCGGCCGACGGCATCGTGATGGCGCTGCGCTTCCGCCGCTGGCCCGACGACGCGATGGGCCGCTTCGCCGCCGCGGTGGCCCGCGGGGTGCCGATCACGGCCTTGCGGACCAGCACGCACGCGTTCCGCTTTCCCGAAGGTCACCCGACCGCGTACCGCCGGTTCAACGATTTCGGCCGCGAGGTGCTCGGGGAAAACTGGGTGAGCCATTGGGGCGCGAACCGGCGCGGCGCCACGCGCGGGGTGATCGAACCAGGTGCCGAGAAGGACCCGATCCTGCGCGGCGTGGAGGGAATCTTCGGTGATTCCGGCGTCTACGAGACCCACCCGGTGGCGGGATCGCGGATCCTCGTCCGCGGCCAGGTCTTGACCGGGATGCGCCCCGACGATCCGCCCGACGTGAAGCAGCGGAAGGTCCGCAAGGCCGACGGGGTGGAGCAGGGGATCAACGATCCGATGATGCCGGTCGCGTGGACGCGCGTGAACGTGAACGCCAACGGCACCAGGAACCACGTCTTCTGCACGACGATGGGCGCCGCCACCGACCTCGCCAACGAGGGCCTGCGGCGGCTCGTCGTGAATGCCGTGTTCGCGGGCTTCGGGCTGGAGATTCCGGAGCGGACGGACGTCCGTGCGGTCGACCCCTACGAACCGGCTCCGTACGCCTTCAAGGGCTTCCGGCGCGGACTCACGCCCGCCGATCACGCGCTGGGCAAGGTGCTCCCGCCCGGGCTGCCGCGGCCCGCGGCCGCCCAGGCGAAGAAGTGACGGGAGCGCCGCCCGCCCGGCTCAGGCCTTCGGGGCCGGGGCGGGCGACGACGCGGCCGGAACCGGTTTCCATCCGGCGCGGTCCCAGAAATAACGGCCGGTCTGGCGCTGGTTCCAGCGGGTGGCGATGGAGGCCGCGGCGAGCGCGGTGACGATCAGCCAGAAGATGAGGCGCCGGCGGCGGCCGGCGGCCTCGCGGTCCTCATAGGGGTCCTCGAGCGAACGCCGCGCGCCAGCCGGCAAGGTGGCGACGTCGGTGAGCGCCGAGCCGAGCGGGATGTTGATCCGCACGCGGCCGTTCACCGCCCAGCCGTTGCCCTCAAGGATCGGTCCGAGGGTGCGCTGGCGCAGCTTCAGCCATGCGATCAGCATCGAAGGGCCCGAGATCAGCAGCATGATGCCGGCGACTCCGGCCGGCATCCAGAAGCCGAGGCTGACGAAGTTCGAGAAGATGGCCGCGAGGAAGCCGCCGATCGAGCCGAGGGCGACGCCGATCCCGGTGATCACCGCCAGGTCGAACTTTTTGGGTTCCGCGGGCCGCGCCTTGTCGGCGTTCACCGTCTTCTCCGCCGCGGTGGCGACCTTCCCGCCTGACTCCGCTTCGGCTGCGGCCGCGCGCTTGGCGACCTGTTCCTCAATGAGGCGGACAAACTTCTTGTAAGGTGCCCAGAACGCCTGCCGCACGCTGATGGGGTTATCCACGACGCTGGTGACCACGGCGTCCCAGTCGCGCCCCTGCCGGTCGTAGAAGACGCCGCGGCGGCCCGCGCCGAGGAAGTCGCTGTCGCCCTGGGTGAAGGCGGCGGCGATCGTCATGGGGGCCGCGCCCGCGCGGGTGCAGGCGCAGTACGCGAGGTACACCTTGCTCGTGGCGGCGAGCGGGTTGGGCCCGTCGACGCGCACGCAGAGCTCGGTGGAACGCCCGTCGAGGTACAGCGTGCCGGCCTGGAAGACCGCCCAGCGGTCGCGGGAGTAGAAGTCGGCGAAGTTGACGAAGTTGCAGACCAGGGTGCGGAAGTCGCGGTGCAGCCGCGCCAGCTTCTCCACCGCGGCGACCGCCGCGAAACGCGGGGCCAGTGCGACGTCGCGCTCGATCAGGGCCTCGATGCGCGCGCGGGCGCCGGAGGCGAGGATGGCCTTGATCCGTTCCGCCCCCAGGCGCTCCACGCGCGTCGCGGGTTTGGCCGCGAGCCAGGCTTCGTGCGCGGAGAGGCGGGATTGCAGCGTCGCCCAGTCGGCCTCGGTGAGGCTGACGCGCGTCCCGCCGAGCAGGGGCTCCACCGCGGCGGTGCGCAGGCGTTCGAGTGCGGTGTTCCACGCGGGGTTGACCCCCTCTTTCAGCGGCAACGGCCGGCCGGGCTCGATGCGGGCGAGCGGGAAACCCGCCACTTCCTCGCTCGTGATGCGGAGGTCGCGGGCGGCGAGGGCGAGGTATTCGGTTTCGGAGCGGTTGAGGGCGGCCAGCGCCCGGGCGTCGAAGGTGGCGAGCCGGCAGCGCGCGAAATAGTCGTCGACCTTGGCCCGCACGGCGGCGACCGCCGCGGCCGCGGCACCCGTGGCCGGGCCGGCGGAGGCGGCCTCGCCGGCGCGTTCGGCCCACGCCGCGAAGGCGGTGAGTTCGCCAAAGAAGCCCGCGACCTGCTCTCGGTTGACGCCGGCCGATCCCCCGCGATCCAGCGTGCCGCCGAGGCAGGTGACGATGTCGCGGATGACCTGCCTCGTCTCCTCATCCTCGGCCGCCTCGGGCGGGATGACGCCGTCGCCGTTGAAGGGGCTTGCGGCGAGAAGCTTGGCGGCGTCGCCGGCCTCGGCGACGGTGATGAGACCGGAGGCGGTCCGCCCAAGCCGGGAAAGGATTTCCCCGGCGCAATCGGCCGCGGCCCTGCCCTCTGGCGTGTCGGCGTTGAGGTTGGCGACCGGCAGGCCGTCGGTCCCTGACAGCAGCACTCCGGTGTCGCGGAGGCGTGCGGCGGCCCATTCGACGGTGGCGATCAGTTCGGGTGCGCGCACGCGGCCGTCGCCATCGGTGTCGATGAGGGTGAGGGTACGTTCGTCGAGCTCGATGCCCTTCACGGGGCAGGAGAGGGCGACCCAGAGCTTCTGGTCGAGCTGCCCGAGCGCGAGCAGATCCGCGCCTGAGGTGAGCGCGGCCTGGTCGAGGCCGCCGGTGCGGAAGAAGGTCCAACGATGGGCGTTCGCCTGGGTTGCCATGAGGATGCATCCTTGCGGAGCAGGGCGTCCGGGCAATCCCGGAGCGGCGGGTGCGCCGCGCGCGGTCGCGCCGCAACGCAGGCTGGTCTCACGCTGCCGCATCCCCCTCAATCGCGCTTGGCCGTGTCCGCCGCCGCGGGCGCATTCCGCCAAACCCTCCGGCTTCAGCACCATGAACCCTGCCTTCCGTCTTCCCTTCGCCGCGCGCGCCCTCGCCGCCGCGATCCTCCTGCCCGCCGCTCGTGCCCAGGTCGCGCCTGCGGTCGGCGAATTAAAGCCCGCCGCGGCCGAGGCGCCCGTCACGCTCACGCCGTTCGTCGTCGCCGAGTCCGAGGACCGCGGCTACGCCGCCACGTCGACGCTCGCCGGCACGCGCCTGCGCACGGACCTGCGGGATGTCGGCGCCGCGATCTCGGTCGTCACGGCGCAGTTCATGGCCGACACCGCCTCGACCAACGTCCGCGACCTGCTCGTCTACACGACGAACACCGAGGCGGGCGGCTTCGAGGGAAACTTCTCCGGGGTCGATACCGGCAACCGTTTCTCGAGCGCGGAGTCCACGCTCCAGAACCCGCAGAACTCGACGCGTGTGCGCGGGCTGGCCGGTGCCGACCTCACGCGGGACTTCTTCCTGACGAACATCCCGATGGACTCCTACAACACGGAGCGGGTCGACATCTCGCGCGGGGCGAACGCGATCCTGTTCGGCCTCGGGAGCCCGGCGGGCATCATCAACAACCAGCTCAAATCGGCTAACCTGCGGAAGAGCACGGTCTCGTTCCAGCAGGCCTACGGCCGTTTCGAGTCGCACCGCGAGGTGCTGGACCTGAACCAGGTGATCGCCCGCGACACCCTCGGGCTGCGTGTGATCGCGCTGAACAAGGCGGAGAAGTACCGTCAGGAGCCGGCGTACGAGGACGACCGCCGGCTGTTCACGGCGTTCAAGTGGGAGCCGCGCCTGGTGCGCGGCGGCCTCACGCAGCTGCAGGTGAGCTACGAGGGCGGTGGCACGACCTCGAACCGGCCGCGGCCCACGCCCCCGCAGGACGGCCTTTCAGTCTGGTACAACGTCCTCAACAAGGTCGCGGTCGACCCGACGGTGCCGACCTCGGTGACGAACAATCCCTTCCTCTTCGCGCACCTCGGCGCGCCGGGCCGCTGGTTCGGGCAAGTCGGTGCGGTGTTCACCGACGCGGCCTCGGCGGCGCAGGGCGGCAACGGCGTGCCGCCTTTCATGATCACGCGCGGCGGCGTGCCGTTCACCCAGTGGTTCGCGGTGGGCGCCTACGCGGCGCAGGGCACGAGCCCCAACTTCTTCCTCAACCAGCAGTTCGCGCCCCCGGGGCAGGCGTACGCGGGCCTCTGGCGCTACCAGGAGCTCCGCGATCCTTCGGTGTTCAACTTCTACGACACCCTCCTCGACGGCCCGAACAAGCGGGAGAATTCCGACTTCCGTGCGCTCAACGCCGTGCTGCGCCAGACCTTCCTGCGTGACCAGATCGGCCTCGAGTTCGCCTACGACCGGCAGACCCACAACCGCGACAACTTCGGCATGTTCGGGTACGATGCGTTCACGCTCTTCGTCGACATCAACACGAAGCTCGTCGACGGCGCGCCCAACCCGAACTTTGGCCGCCCGTACGTCGCCTCCGACTCGATCGGCAACAACTTCGTTGAGACGCGGCGCGAGGCGAAGCGCGCCACGGCCTACTTCAAGCTCGATTTCCGCCGGCGGGAGGGGCTCCTGCGCCACCTCGGTCACCACGTGTTCACCGGCACCTACACCGACCAGTTCAACTCCACGTTCTACCGCACGATCAACGGCTACTCCTACGGGCTCGACCTCAACGTCTACGCCAACAACCCCACCGCCACGACCTACCCGTCCTACGCCGCGATCCATTACCTCGGATCGTCGATCGCCAACCTGAGCTCCCCCGCCGGCGCCGGCATTCCCGGCATCACCGCCGAGCACATCCCGCAGGCGAGCGGCACCGCCCTCGTGTTCGACGCGCGCGTCAACCGCATGGTGCGCGTGCCGGTCAACGTCATCACCGCCGGCGAGCGCGACATCAGCAAGCTCTACGCCGGCGCCTCCAAGAACGCCAACACCACCAAGAGCGCCTCGGCCATCTGGCAGGGCTACTTGTTCTCCGACAAACTCGTCGGCCTGGTCGGCGTGCGGCAAGACGAGTTCGACCTGCGCGACGCCGGCCCGGCCCGCCTGGCCTCGGTGACGGGCGAGACCGATCCCTACAACCCCGCGTGGACGCTGCCGGCCCGTCCCTCGATCTACGCGAAGGACAGCACTGTGAGCTGGAGCGGGGTGCTGCACGCGCCCGACTGGCTGAAGCGTCGCCTGCCCCGCGGCACCGACCTGAGCGTCTCATACAACGAGGCGCAGAACTTCCGCCCGTCTTCCACCATCGCCGACGTCTACGGCCGGCCCTTCGCGCCGCCCGCGGGCCGCACCAAGGACCTCGGCCTCACGGTCTCGGCGCTGGAGCGCAAGTTCACCCTGCGCGTGAACCGGTACCGCACGACGCAGACCAACGACGGCGCGACCTTCTACAACACCTTCTGGCCCGGCAACGACGTGGTGCGCGCCATGAACGGCATGCGCCAGGCCAACGTGAGCGAGGTCGTCATCAACCGCTGGTTCGGCTTCTCGCCCAACGACCCGCGCTACCTGCCGCTGCGCGCGGGCCTCACCGATCCCGCCCAGGCCAACAACCTCAACCCCGCCCTCACGCCGGCGGAGACCGCCTTCCGCAATGCCTGGTTCACCCAGCGCACCCGCGAGGAGTGGCTGCGGCCGGTGGATCCGCTGCTGGCGCAGTCGTGGAATTTCACGCAGGCGGCCAACGGCGGCAATTGGAGCGCCACCCGGCCGCCCAATGTCGGCAACGTCGCGGACACCGTCTCCGAGGGCTGGGAGTTCGAGGGCACCTTCAACCCCACGAACAACTGGCGCATCAGCTTCAACGCCGCCCGCCAGGAAGCGCAGCGCGCCAATGTCGGCGCCGACTTCACCGAGTTCGTGAAGCGCAACCTTCCGTTGTGGAAGGACGGCAACGGCCAGCTCGCCACCAACATCCGCCAGATGGAGGGCCTGGAGGACATCACCTACTTCGGATCCTTCGGCAGTTCCCAACTCGGAAACCTCGCCATCATCAATATGCACGTGCCGTACCTCAACGCCCTCGCGGCCAACGGTTCCCCCGTGCAGGAGCTGCGCCGCTGGCGGTTCAACGCGGTCACGAACTACGACTTCCGTTCGGGCCGTCTCCGCGGCTGGAGCGTCGGCGGCGCCGCGCGCTGGCAGGACCGCGTCGCGATCGGCTTTCCGCCGAAGCGCAACGAGGTGGGAGCCTGGGTCTACGACGTCACCAAGCCGTTCTACGGCAGCACGCAGATCGACTACGATTTCTGGCTCCGCTACGGACGCCGCCTGCTCAACGACAAGGTGCGCTGGAGCGTTCAGCTCAACGTGCGAGACATCTTCGGCACCGACGACCTGATCGCCGTCACCGCCCAGCCCAACGGCGCCGTCGCCAGCGCGCGCATCCCGCAGCCCAACAAGTGGACGATCACGAACTCGTTCGAGTTCTGAGGAGGGTGCGGCCGCCCCGTGCCTCGCCGGCCGGGGTCGCCGCGGGATGTCCCGCGCCCCGCAGGTTGCGCTTCTCTCGTCGGAGGCGGCCTGCCAGCCTCGCGGCATGAGTTCATCTCAGGAATCAACCGGGCTCCTGCGCCGCGCGCGCTGGAACCCCTACGCGGTGGGCGCCGGCATCGGAGTCCTCTGCTGGGTCGTCTTCTACCTCGTCGACAAACCGCTCGGCGTAACCACCGCGCTCACGGGTCTCGCCGGCGCCTGCGCCGCCCCGGTGCTCGGCGGCGACGTCGTCACGGCCAACGCGTATTTCAGGCAGCACGCGTTCAAGGTGGATTACGGCATGCTCTTCCTCGGCGGCATCGCGCTCGGCGGGCTGCTCTCCGCCCTGCTCTCGGGCTCGTGGCGCGTCGAGACCGTGCCTTCAGTGTGGCGGGAGCGCTTCGGCCCGTCGAAGGCGCTGAGCCTCGCCGCGGCTTTCGCCGGCGGCGTGCTCATCATGTTCGGCGCGCGGCTCGCCGACGGTTGCACCAGCGGCAACGGGATCAGTGGCAGCCTGCAGCTGGCGGTCGGGGGCTGGACGTTTTTCCTGACGCTCTTCGCGTCGGGCATCCTCACGAGCCTTGCGCTCTTCCGCGTTGGAAAGGGGGCGGGTAAATCATGAACGCTCCGGCCTTCCTCGCCGCAGCGGTACCGCCCGTCACGGGCCCGGCCGCGTTGTTTGCCGCCGTGCTGCTTGGCGCCGTCTTCGGCGTGCTCCTCCACCGCGGGGGCGTCGCCTGCCATGCGGTGATCGTGAATCAGTTCCGGTTCCGAGACTTCACCGTGCTGAAGATCATGCTCACCGCCATCGTCGTCGGGGGCTTGGGCGTGCTCGCGCTCAATTCCGCGGGCCTCGCCAACTCTCACATCAAGGCCGCCAATCTACTCGGGATCGTGCTTGGTGCGGGTATCTTCGGGATCGGCATGGTGACCCTCGGCTACTGTCCGGGCACGGCGATCGCCGCCGCAGCCGCCGGCAGCGTGCACGCCCTTGCCGGGCTGGCTGGCGCCATCGTCGGCGGCGTACTGTACGCTTTCAGCTTTCCGTGGATCTCGGCGAAAATCCTCCCGGTCGGTGCACTCGGCAAGGTGCGGCTGCCCGACGTCACCGGCATCCCCGCCTGGCTCTGGTTCACCGCGCTGGCGATCGGCGCCGTCGCCCTTTTCAGGGCCATCGAGCGCCACGAGCGCGCCTCGCGCTGAGCCGCGGACCACGGCCCGAGCTCGCGGAATTCCCCGCGGAGGCGTATGTTGCCGTGCGAACGGGGTGTCTCTCCGGATCCGAACTCTCCTTTCCGTCCCGTGATGAACCACGATCTTACCGACTTCCAATCCGACGTCATCGACCGCAGCCGGCGTGTGCCCGTCCTTGTGGACTTCTGGGCCCCATGGTGTGGTCCGTGCAAGATGCTCGGTCCGGTCCTCGAAAAGCTCGCCGCCGAGGCCGGCGGTCGCTGGGAGCTGACCAAGATCGACACGGAGGCGCATCCCGAACTCGCGGAGCAATTCGGGGTCCGCGGCATCCCGGACGTCCGACTCTTCCATCACGGCACGGAGCTCGCGCGTTTTTCCGGGGCCTTGCCCGAGCCGCAGCTGCGCCGGTGGCTGGAGGAAAACCTCCCCACGCCGAAGCGCGAGTCGATGGCCCGCGCGAGGAGCCTGCTGCAAGCCGGTCGGGCCGAGGAGGCGGCGGTGTTGCTGGAGCCGCTGGCCGCGGCCGATCCGGGCGACGACGAGCTGGCGGTGCTGCTGGCCCGCGCCGAGGTCTTTCGGAATCCCGAGTCCGCGCAAAAGGGCATCGAGCGGATCGGGACCGGATCGGCTTGGGCGGCCGACGCTGACAACGTACGGGCGATCGCGGCGGCGTTCGCCGCGCCCGCCTCGCTCAAGTCTGTCCCCTTCGGCGCCGATTACCTGGCCGCGATCGCCCACTTGCGACGCGGTGAGTTTGACGCCGGACTCGCCCGGCTGACCTCGCTGCTGCAGGACAAGCCGGGCTTCGACGACGGCCGGGCCAGGGCGTTGTGCCTTGCCGTCTTCCGCCACCTCGGGATGCGCCACGCCACGACCGAAAAGCATTTCCGGGCCTACAGCATGGCAGTGAACGCTTGATCCGCCTCCGCGGGTGATCCGCTCCGGGGATCGCGGACGAAAGGATTAACATGATCGCGGAGTTTCCGGCCCCGGCCAGGGAGGGCTTGGCTTGGCCTTGTGGTCCCGAGTGCCGCCATGGCCGTACCTTGGCGGGAACCTATGGGGAGTGGCTTTGGTGTGATCATCCGTCCTTGGGCGGATGCGTGGTGCGGGCCGGCGTTGAATGCGCCGGTTACGATCCTTCCCCGCGTCCGACTCAGGTTCCGTCCGTCGCGCTGCCGCCGTGACGATCGGCCGGTCCGCCGATCGCTGCCCGCCGAGGCGGTCTGGGCGTCCGTTGTTTTTCGACGGTCCGACTTCCGGCGCGGGGAGAACGAACGCCCACCTCATGCTGGCTTGGAGCGGCGACTCCGGTGAGATCCTGATTGGCCTTGAGGGAGCTTGGTGCGCTCGGCACGGTCGCGGCCCGATGGAACCCGCCCCCGTTCCGGCCGCCGATCCCAGCCGCCTACCGCGCCACCTCGGCGTCTGGAATGGCGGCCTGCTGCTCGTTACAGGCGTGATTGGCGTCGGCATCCTGCAGTCGCCCTCGGTCGTCGTGCGCAACACTGGGTCGATGGCGTTGGCGTACGGGGTCTGGCTGGTGGGTGCGGTGGTGGCCGTCTGCGGCGCGCTCGTGATGGCGGAGCTGGCGTCGCGCATGCCGCGGTCGGGCGGCACGGCGGTCTTCCTGCGGGAGACGTTCGGGCCCCGGGTGTCGTTCCTCTTCGCGTGGACGGCGATCTTCCTCCTCCCGGTGGCGACGGCGGCCATCATGCTCGTGAGCGTGCGGAACCTCGGCGAGGTGTTCGGCTTCGGCGAGGGCGCGCAGACGCTGCTCGCGCTCGGCTGGGTCGGCGGCATCACGCTGCTCAACATCCGCTCGAGCCGGGTGGTGGCGCGGATCGTCGGAGGCGTGGGCATCCTCAAGGTGAGCGTGCTCGCGGCCGTGGTGCTGCTGTGCCTGTCGGGCGGAGGCGCCGCCGCGGCGGGCCCGGCCGCGCCGGTGCCGGTCATCGAATCCCCCTGGATCGGCTTCGGCCTGGCGTTGACCGCGACGATGTTCGCGTACGAGGGCTGGGACGGGCTTTCGCTCGTCGCCGGCGAGGTGAAGGACCCCCGCCGCACGTTGCCGCGCGCCACGCTGCTGGGAATGGGAATCATCCTGACGGTCTACCTCGCGGTGAACGCGGGTTTTTTCCGCGCTTTGCCCCTGGACCAAATCGCCTCCACGCCCGCCCTCGCCGCGACGGCCGTCGGGCGCGTGCTCGGCGAGAACACCGGGCGTTTCCTGACGCTGTTCATTGCCTGCAGCGCGGCCACGACGGTCTTCGGGTCGCTGTTGTGCAATCCGCGCATCATCTTCGCGCTCGCGGAGGAGGAGCCTGCCTTCCGGCGCGCGGCCTTCATCCATCCGCGGTGGCGGACGCCCGTCGTCGCGATCGCGATCTACGGCGGCCTTGTCATGGCTTACATCGCCTCGGGCGGAGGCTTCGAGCGCCTCACGCGCTACATGGTGCTTGGCCTGCTGCCGTTTTACGCGCTGGCGGCCTGCGCCGCGGTCGTCGCCCGGCGGCGCGGAGTCGCCGGACCGCAAGGGGCGTTTCCGATGCCGCTGTACCCTTTGCCGGTGGTGCTGATGCTCGTGTACGTGGCCTGCGGGCTGGCGAGCGGCTTGGCGGGAGACTTCGTGGCGGCGTGCGGCGGGCTCGCCATCATCGCCGCCGGCGCCGTCGTCTACCAGGTCGTGCGCCGCCGGCCCGGTGGCGCGGCTATTTCCCCCAGCGGCCCTCGATGAAGATGTAGTTGCCGCCGCGGCGTTCCCAGCGCGGCTCCTGCCAGCGGTTGTGGCCGCGGGGCGGGCGCTCGTAGCGGCCGGCGATCCAGACGTGGCGTCCCCCGCGCCAGGCCCAGTAGCCGTTGATCCAGACGAAGCCGGGCCCGGGCGGCGCGTAGACCACTTCACGCCGCGGAGGAGGCGGGGCGGTCACGACCACGACGTGTCCGCCGGAGGCGGGCGGGGCGACCACGACGGTCGTCGGTCCGGGGCGGGCGGGCGTCACCACGACGGCGTCGCGCCAGTATCCCTCGATGTAATGGTATCGTCCGTTCCGGTGATCCCAACGGGGCGCCACCCAGACGGCATTCGGCCGCGGCGCCAGTGCCCAGCGCCCGCCGATCCAGAGGTGCTTGCCGGCGCGCCAAGTCCAGTGGCCGCCGATCCACACATGCAGCGGCGAGGGGCGCTCGATGATGATCTCACGTTGCGACGGCGGGGGCGCGGTCATCACGACGATTTCCTGCGCCACCGGCGCGGGAGCCGGGGCGGTGACGACCGTCGTCACCTGCGCGGGCGGAGCCTCGTCCCAATAGCCTTCCTTCAGCGACCAGCCGTTGCTCTGGCGCTGCCACTCGGACTGGTGCCAGACGACGTTGGCCTGCGGCGGGATTTCCCAGCGGCCGGGTTCCCACACGTAGGCGCCCTCGAGCCAGCGCCAATGACCGGGTACCCAGTGGTGCTGTGTGGACGGCTGCTCGCCGGGCGCATCGGCCGTCGCCGGGTCGAGCGGGCGCTCCATCACGGGCGCGGGCGGCACGGTCGGGGCGTTGGGGATTGCGTTGGCTGCGAAGCTGCCCGCGGCGGAAAAGATCAGGAGCGCAACTCCGGGGGCGGCGGCGTGTAAGCGGCAGAATCGGGTGCTCATGGGGACATTAGACGCGGACTTTTTCCGGATGTTTCCTCGGAAATCTGAGGGGTCCCAGCGAAGGAGCGCGACAACCCCGACCGCCTGGCGGCTCGGCGTGGAAATGCCCGGAGGAATCTTGTCCCAGGGGGACCAATGCGGGCCAACCGCGCATGAACACCGATTGACCCGGATGCGGCCCGCGCCGCGCGCGTCCGTTGGCGCACTCGGCCGGGCTGATTCTCCCGCTTCCCGAGGTTCCCGACCCTTTTTTTCAAGCTACCTCCACGAAGTCTTCGCGCACCTTCGCGCTCTTCGCGGTTCCAATTCTCAGACAGACCACCACGGATTACACCGATACCACGGATCGAATCCCTTCATCCGTGCGATCGGTGGTAGTTGGCCTGGGTGTTTTCATTTCCGCGGCCGATGTGGCCGCGGCTGCAGCCGCGGAGAATCCACGAATTCCCTTCCGGGATCGTTTGCGGTGTTAAGCTGCCGGGAGTCGCAAGACGCGCACGGGCGCAGGTTCGTTGAAGGGCGATGGGCGAGGGGGGCTGAGCTGAGGCAGGATGCCTCATCCACGAATGAGGAGTGCGTCGCCGCCTGGGTTTACGACGACCGTGCGCGTCAGACCTTGATCTCGATCCGCCGGCCGTTCTCCGCGGCCGACTTGTAGATGGCCTCGATGATCACCATATCGCGCCGGCCCATCTCGCCGGAGACCGAAGACTCGCGGCCTTCCTTCACGCAGAGCGCGAAATCGTCGATCTGCACTGCCTGTTGGCTCGGAGGAATTTCGCCGACGGCCGGGGCACCGAGGCTCGTGGTCACCCGGAGATCCCCGTACTGGAAGGCCGGTGCGAGCTCGATCCAGCCCTTCGGGGCCTCGGCGCGGAAACGGTCCATCCCCGCGTTGTAGCTGGTGGAGAACTCGCCGACCGCCCCGCCCGCGAATTCCATCCGCCAGTCGATGCCCTCCTCGACGTCACGGAAAAAGTCCGGCCGCTTCTTCGGGTGTTCGCGCGCCTGCACGGCGACGGGGGCGAAGGTCGCGTGGTTCGCTCCGGTGGAGTCGGCTGCCATGCACGCCGCCTGGATGCAGTAGATGCCGATATCCATGAGCGGCCCGCCGCCGGCCATTGCCTTCTCCACGCGCCAGACGCGGCGGTTGATGGTGAACGCGAGCCCTCCCGTGAGACGGGAGAACGTGCCGAATTCCCCACCGCGCGCGAGGCGCTTGAGCTCGCGGTAATGCGGCTCGAACTGCAGACGGTAGCCGACCGAGAGCCGCACGCCGTTCGTGCGGCAGGCGGCGAGCATCGCGTTGCATTCGGAGACGGTGTTGGCGAGCGGCTTCTCGCAGATCACGTGTTTCCCGGCCCAGGCGGCGGCGATCACGTGCTCCGGGTGCAGCGAGTTGGGCGTGACGACGTAGACGATGTCGATCGCCGGGTTGTCGATGAGCCGCGACATCGTCGCGTACGAGTAGATGTTGCGTTCGGAAAACCCGAACTCCCGCGCCCATTGGCGGCCCTTCTCGGGTGAACCGGTGATCACCCCGCGCAGTTCGCAGTGGCGCGTCCGGCGCAAGGCGGGCGCGAGCTGGCCTGTGGCGTAGTTGCCCAGCCCGCAGAGCGCGATGCCCAGCTTCCTGTCCGGCGGGTTGTCCGCGGCGAACGGCCGGTGTTGGAGGGCGAGGGAAGCGGCGGCGAGCGACGCCTTTCCGAGGAACGCGCGGCGGGTGGGTTGGGGCGGGGTCATGCGCGTGCCCACGATGGTTCGGGTGATCCTTCGACGCAAGGCGCGGGGCCCGAGGGCGAAATCCCCGTGGGAACTTTGTGTGCATGGCGCCCCAGGCGGGACAACCGCGGATGGACACTCCTTGAAACCGATATGGAACCTTATCCGTGACATTGGCGTGATCCGTGGCGGCTGGTTTGGGTGCTTGGAGTCTCAAAGAGTGCGATCCCGAGTGAAGGTGTCGTATGGCCGGATGAGTTGGAGATGAGGCAGGATGCTTCATCCACGCCGGAGGAGCGCTGCGCGCTCGGAATTTACGAAGGCCGGGGTTGCGGGTGGACGAGGCGTCCCTGCCTCGTGGCTGCAGCCACCTCGAACTCACGCTCGGCAATGAGTCGTTGGCAGGGCTGTTTGGGAGCCTGAACCGACTCCGGGTGCATCTTTGTTCGTCGACCCGACGTCTGCCCTGGCGGTAAGGATTTCCGCCCCAACCCCGCTCATGAAGACCTCCCGGTTTCTTCGCTTCTCCCTGATCGCCTGTCTCGCCGCCGGCGAGCTTTTCGCCGCGGCGCCTACCCGGCCCAACATCCTGTTCATCGTCGGCGACGACATGGGT
>JACCDP010607193.1_pt1 | contig 38469 bp, 14 predicted proteins | sample 7445841 | NCBI WGS metagenome assembly JACCDP01 (sample SAMN15323441, study PRJNA562643) | freshwater metagenome | isolation source: river surface water | place: USA:Blue River Watershed | collected 2017-08-17 | reverse complement strand
CTCCGGCGCCGACCCCCGCCCCGACCCCCAAGGCCCCCTCTCCCGCTCCGGCCGCTGCTGCTCCCGTTGCCGCTCCTGCCGGCCGCGTGAAAATCTCCCCGCTGGCCCGCAAACTCGCCGCCGAGAAGGGCATTAATCCCGCCGGTGTCACCGGCTCCGGTCCGGGCGGACGCATCGTTCGCGCCGACGTGCTTGCCGCCGCCCTCGCGCCGCGTTCCGCCGCCCCGGCCGCCATCGACCGCTCCGGGCCCGTCCAGGAGGAGCGCACGGTCGCCATCTCCGGCATGCGCGAGGCCATCGCGCGGCGACTGGTCGAATCGAAGACCCAGCTGCCACATTTCTACTTGGAGATCGAGATCGACGCCGCCCCGCTGCTCGCCATCCGCGAGCAACTCAACCGCGGCCTCGAGACCGCCGGCGTGAAGCTCTCGGTGAACGACTTCGTGCTCAAGGCCGCCGCTGAGGCGCTGCGCCATGTGCCGCAGGTCAACGCCTCGTGGCTCGGTGATTCCATCCGCTACCACGGCGCCGCCCACGTCTCCTTCGCGGTGGCGATCGAGGACGGCCTGATCACTCCGGTCGTGCGGGACACCCACCTGAAGGACGTCTTCCAAATCAGCACCGAGGCCAAGGCGCTCGGCAAACGCGCCAAGGAGAAGAAGCTCAAGCCCGACGAGTTCACCGGCGGCACGTTCTGCGTCTCCAACCTCGGCATGATGGGAATCCCGCGTTTCTCCGCGATCATCAACCCGCCGAATGCCGCCATTCTCGCCGTCGGCACGATCGTGAAGAAGCCCGTCGTGCGCGACGACGCGATCGCCATCGGGCAGACGATGATCCTGACACTCTCCTGCGACCACCGCGTCGTGGACGGCGCCGTCGGCGCCTCCTACCTCAACGCGCTGAAATCCCTCCTCGAGGCCCCCGCCCTGCTGCTGGTCTGAGCCGGACCGGGCCTAGGGGCGCGACACGGCGAACTCAGACCGCCCAACGAACTACGGCGCCGTCGATGACGCGCGCGCTCCGCCCGCCGTCGCCTCAATTCCCGTAACCGATCACCGGGGTCACGGGTGTGGGAGGGGGAGGCGTCACGCCTTGGGCGGTTAGCTCCCGCTTGATGGCGTCCATCGTCTCGAACGACGGCTTGAAGTTTCCGAACCGGTGGCCCTCGGCGATGAGTAACGGAGTCCAGCCGCGCTTGTTTCGCGTGTACCAGACGTCGAAACGCATGCCTCGCTTCGCCAGCAGATGCACCATCCGCGGAAAATTCGCGAAGGCCGCACCATGCATCGCGGTGTCCCCGTTCTCCGTGACCGCGTTGATGTCGGCTCCGATGCCCAGCAGGAACTCCACGGCGGCGAGCGACTCGTCCTCGCTTCCCGCCTCCTCGCCCGCCGCGCGCGTGCCGAGGCCCGCGGCCGCCATCAACGCCGTCGCTCCGTCGGCATTCGTGATCCGGGGGTCGGCACCCAGTTCGAGCAGCAGCTTCATGTACTCGAGGTCGGCCGTGTCGGCCGCGAGCAGGAAGGGTGTCGCTCCCTTGCGCGCGATCCGGCCACCGCCCGACGGACCGCCGCCCAGGCGATCATTGACGCGCGCCCCCGCCGCGACCAGCCGTCGGATGAGCTGCACGCTGTTCACCGGTCCCGTTACCCGCGGCTCCGGAAACCCTTCGTCCTCTCCACGATCGGCCTTCCGCACCCACACCATGACGTGCAACGGGGTGTAGCCGCTGCGCATGTCGCCGGCGTCCGCCCCCCGCTCCAAAAGGTCCAGGGCGAGCTCGAAGTGACCGTTCTCGATCGCCAGCAGCAGGGCGCTGGTCCCGCGTCGCGGGAGCTTTCCGCCGGAGCGCGCCGGCCGAGTGACGTCGTTCACATCGACACCTGCCCGCAGCAGCGCCGCCACCGCCGCGCGGTGCCCGCCCCGCGCGGCGAACAACAGCGCCGTGAATCCGGAATCGACCGCCGCGCAGGCGTCCGCCCCGCCCGCCAGCAGCACCTCCACGACCGCCGCGTGCCCCTCCGCGGCGGCCCACATCAACGGCGTCTGGCCGAGTAAGGGCAATCGAGCATTCACGTCGGCGCCGCGGGCGACGAGGGCCCGCGCCAGCGGCGCCCGGCCCGCGCGCGCCGCCGTCATGAGCGGGGTCTCCCCGCCGGGTGTGGCGCGGTTGGGATCGGCCCCCGCGGCCAGCAGACGGTCCGCCACCGAGGCCGAGCCGTTGATACACGCGAGCGAGAGGGGCGTGACGCCGTAACGATTGACCTGATCCGGCGGCGCGCCAGCCGCCAGCAAAGCGGCCACCGACGGCTCGTGGTCATGCTGTGCGGCCCAATGCAGCGCCGTCGTGCCGTCGGCCTGCGCGGTCTTGACCTCGGCGCGCGCGGCGAGCGCGGCACCCAGCGCGGAAAAATCGGCCCGCTCCGCCAGATCGGCGACCGCGGCGGCGGACACCGCCTGCGTGACCGCCAGCGCCGCGGCGACCAAGGCTCGGGCGCGCATCGTCACAAGGTGACGGGCGAGAAAAGTTCGTCGGCGCGGCCGCTGCTGTCGCCAAAGCGGTCGATCCGCACGCCGACCTTGTCCAGCAGGGACAGGTGCACGTTGGCCAGCGGCGTGGGGTTGTCGTAGCGCAGGTGCCGCCCGCCGCGCATGCCTCCGGCGGCTCCGCCGGCGACGATGACAGGCAGGTTGGTGTGGTCGTGGATGTTCGGATTGCCGATGCCGCTGCCGTAAAGCAGCAGTGAGTGGTCCAGCAGCGAACCATCGCCCTCCGGCGTGGCCTTTAGGCGCTCGAGATAGTAGGCGAACAGCGACACGTGGAACGCGTTGATCTTGGCCATCCGGGCGATCTTATCCGGATCGTTGCCGTGATGGGACAACGGGTGGTGGGGATCAGGCACGCCGATCTCCGGGTAAGTGCGGTTGCTGGTCTCGCGCGCGAGCTGGAAGGTGCAGATGCGGGTGACATCGCCCTGCATCGCGAGCACTTGGAGATCAAACATCAGGCGCGCGTGGTCGCCATAGGAAGCCGGAACCCCCGGAGGGCGATCGAGATCCGGCAGCGGACGCTCCCCCACCTCGGCTTCGGCCCGCTGGATGCGACGCTCCACCTCTCGCACCGTCTCCAGGTAACCATCGACCCGGGCTCGGTCGCCGGCGCCGAGTTCGCGGCGCAATCGCGCGATGTCCTCGCCGACCCAGTCGAGCAGGCTGGCCCGTTTCCGCAAAGCAGCCCGTCGCTCCTCGGCTCCCCCGCCTTCGCCGAACAATCGCTCGAATACGACGCGCGGGTGCGCCTCCGACGGCAGCGGCGTCGTGGGCGAGGACCACGAAAGGTTGTTCTGGTAGACGCAGGCGAAGCCGTTGTCGCACTGCCCCGCGGTCTGCATCATGTCCATCGAGAGCTCGAGGGAAGGCAGCCTCGTCTCGCGCCCGATCTGCTGGGCGGCAACCTGATCGGCGGTGGTGCCGAGGTAGTAATCGGAGCTCTCGGTCTGCTTCGCCTTGGCCGCGCTGAGAAAGGCGGCGTTGGAAGTGGCGTGGGACCCCGGATAGGCGTTCCTCAACTCGAGGTTGGTGAGGACGGTCAACTTGTCCTTCACCGGTTCGAGGGAGCGAAGGATGGGGGAAAGCGCGCCCAAACGTCCGTCGCTTCCCGGCGGCGTCCAGCGCGACTGGTCGCAGCCCATCGGCATGAAGATGTAGCCGAGACGGCGCACGGGCCGCAGCGCGGTGCGGTTCGCGGCGGTGGCGGCGGGGATCATGGCATCGAGGAGCGGCAGCGCGAGCGCGGCTCCGGCACCGCGCAGGAAGGTGCGGCGCGGCAGGGCTTTTTTCGTGATGATCATGGCGGGGTCCTCCGGAAGCGGAAGGGGGTGCTTTCGACGATGGCGTGGATGAGGGCGGAGAATCGATGGTTTTCCGCGCCGGCGCGACCCACGATGGCTCGCACCACGGGGGCGTCGCGGTGGTCCAACGGCCGGCCGAGGCCGAAGATGAGCAGCTTCTCGGCTAGATTCGCGGCGAAGATCTCCGGCCGTTTCAACAGAGCCTGCTCCAACGCCGCCACGCCGCTGAACTCACCGGCACCGGGCATTCCCCCGAGGGCGTCGACCGCCTCCCCGTCCTCGAAGACGCGCCAGCGCCCCACCGCGTCGAAGTTTTCCAGCGCGAAACCCACCGGGTCCATCTGCACGTGGCAGCTTGCACACACCGGATCGGCGCGATGCGCGGCCAAACGCTGGCGGATCGGAAGTTTCTCCGAGATGCTGCGGGCATCGAGGGCCGGCACGCTCGGGGGCGGCGGGGGCGGCGGCGAGCCCACCAGGTTGGCAAGGATCCAGTGACCGCGCACCACGGGCGAGGTCCGCGTCGCGTAGGAAGTCACCGTCAGGAGACTCCCGTGGCGGAGCAGCCCGCCGCGCTGCCGCCCGGGATCGCCCGCGAACGAGACCCGCCGGAAGTGGCTTCCGAGCACGTGCGGAACACCATAGTGCCGCGCGAGCCGCTCGTTGAGAAAGGTATGGTCGGCGCTGATCAGCTCCAGGACGCTGCGATCCCCCAGCAGGATATCCTCGAGGAAAAGTTCCGTCTCCCGGCGCATGGCCTGCCGGAGGTTGTCGTCAAAATCGATGAACAGCCGCAGGTCGGGCGTCACCGTCTCCAACCCGCGCAGGTGCAGCCACTGCGCGCCGAAATTGCTGACCAGGTTACGCGCACGGGGATCGGCCAGCATCCGCGCCACTTCCGACCGCCGGCCGTCGGTCGTGCGCAGCGCGCCTCCTTCCGCCGCCCGCAGCAGCGGTTCGTCCGGAAGACTGCTCCAGAGGAAGAACGCGAGACGCGAGGCAAGCTCGAGGTCCGTCAACTCACGCACCGCACCCGCCGCCGCACCGGGCGGATCCGCCTCGATCCGGAACAGGAACCGTGGGCTCACCAGGATAGCCGCAAGCGCCTCCTCCATGCCCGCCTCCGGTCCACCCGCCTTCCGGCCCTCCCGGAAAAATCGTAACGGACGCTCCACATCCTCCTCGCCCGCCGGTCGGCGATAGGCCCGGCGCACCAAAGGCGCCAGGATTTCGCGCGCCCGCGCCTCCTCCTCCAACTCCGTCCATGCCTGCCCCTCCGGCGCGAACGAGGCGGTGGGTCCGAAAATCCGGCGGCGACTCGCCGTTTCGCCCGGCCCTCGGGCCTCCAACGGACCGGTGACTGTGATCTGGTACAAAGCCGGCGCGGTGCGCGGATGCCGGTGCATGTTGAACCGCGCCACGGTGGGCTCCCGCTCCGTCTCGATCAGTGCGGCCGGCTGCCGCGGGAACGTGACTCCTAGGTCGCGGGTGCCGGCCCGCACGGTGATCCGTGCCTTCAGGTGGGCGTCGACCGCGTCGTGATTCTTGTCGGCCCCGGGCGGACGCACGGTGAACGTGGCCACACGTCCGCGATCAAGCAGCACCTCGATCTCGTGCGGACGGCGCAGCCCCTCCACGTGCTCGTTGCGGTCGCGCGCAAGACGCAGGTGGATCTCGTACTCTCCATCGCGCGAAAAATGGTGGCGCACCAGCATGCCCCCGCGCGTGCCGAGGGGCAGGCCGGTTACGTGCGCCTCCTGGGTAAGGTCCGGCTTGGCGCGGTATGTGTCGCTGCCCGGGACCCGCGACGGCGCGCCGAGCGCGAGTCGGGCCACCTTGCGGGCGGCATCCAATTGGCGATCGAGGAGGAGCGGGGAAAGAGTCCCGAGGGTGACGTTGTCAAAACCGAGGCTCGGCTCGTCTTGCGGCAGCAGCGCGGTCGCGTCGATCTCGAGCGCCAGGAGGTCGCGGATGGAGTTCTCGTATTCGGTGCGGTTCAGGCGACGCAGCGTGTCGGTGCGGCCGGGGTCGGGCGCGGTCGCAGCGGCGCGATCCAGCGCCCCCGCGAGCTCCGCGACCGCCTCGCGATAGGCCTCCTCCGAGGGCCGGGCCTCGCCGGGCGGCGGCATCTGCCGGTGGTCCAGCTTCCGCACGACCGCCTCCCAACGGTCCGCGGCGGCCTCGGGCCGCGCTAGATCCAAGGCCTCGAGGTCGAGGCCGCCCTTACGCACCGCCGCTCCATGGCAGTCGAGGCAGAAGCCGCGCACCAAATCGCCCGCCTTGCCCGCAGCCGATGCGCACGACGGCACCACAGCCAGCACCAGAGCGGCGGGGAAAACGCGGAAGGTCATGTCGTGGGGCGGGAGCCATCGGGATACCACCGGGGCTCGGACAACTCGAAATGAAAGCAGGAGGTTCGGACGCGCGAGAAAAAACCCTTCGTTCTCCGGTCGCGCTTCCCGCTCGCCGCACCATCCGTGTGAATCCGTGTGTATCCGTGGTTAAAAACTCGCGAACCCCTTCCGAGCCTCATCTCAACAAACCCGTTTTGAACAGAAGCCAGGGAGGTTCAGAGGAGGAAACCGGCTCTTCCCATCCGCCGGATCCGCGCCATCTGCGGTTAAAAATCCCGGGGCGTACCGAATAGCCTGCGGCAGTACCTTCCTCCGCATGGTCCGCGGCTTCAGCCGCGGCCACATCGCACAGAACATTCGTGTCCCTTCGTGTCCACTCGTGGTTCTTCCCCACGCGAAGCAATTCCGCGGCGCTCCACGCTACATCCTGCCGCACGGATTATTGGCGTCCCGTGATGTCCAGTCTTGGTTCACCGCCAGGCGGTGCTGGGCGGGTATCCTGATAACTTCGAGCCGCCTCGCGCAGCGCCGCGCGGTTCACCTTGCCCTGCGCATTCACCGGCCAGGGGTCGACCGTGATCCAGCTCTTAGGCCGCTCGTGTGGCGCGAGCGCCGGAAAATCCATCCCAGGATCCGGCGCGCCTCCCGTCGGCGGCAGGCAGGCGACCAGCTTCTCCCCCCACTCTGGGTCGGGCACGCCGACCACGGCAACATCGGCGCCGCCGAGCGCGGTGCGCAACGCTGCCTCCACGAGTTCGGGCTGCACCTTCTTGCCTCCGGTGATGACCACCGCGTCGCGCCGACCGGTGACCATGAGGCCGCCGTCGGCCGCCAGCATCCCGGCGTCATCCGTCGTGAACCACTCCCCCGCCCTCCAGGCGGGCCAGTAACCGCGGAACAGCGAGCCGCCCGCGATCGAGATCGCGCCATCAGCCGCGATCGACAGTCGCGCGTGTGGCAGGGCGCGCCCGCTGTGCCGCGCGCCGGCTAGGAATTCCTCCGGGCGCAACGCCGTCACCATCGCGGCTGTCTCCGTCATCCCGTAGCTGAGGGCGACCGGGACGCGCGCCGTCGCCGCCGCGTCCGCCAGCGCGGGCCAGACGGGACCTCCCCCGAGAAAAACCATGCGGAAGGAACGCAACCACTCCGCGCCGCCTTCCACCGCGAGCAGGCGCTGCAATTGCGTAGGCACCAACGAGACCACCCAGCCGTCGGCGCGTGGAGGCAAAGCGGGCCGGTCGCCGCCCTCGAGGCGCTTCCATGACCAAGGGAGATGCTCGCCGCCCGAAAACGCGGAGCGCACGCGGGCCAGCAGGCCGCTCACATGATGCGCGGGCAGGACGTCCACCGCGTTGACGCGGCTCAGGCCGAAGTGGGTTTGAAATCCGCGCACCGCCGCGCCCAGCGTGATCTCGTCGTGACGGGCGAAGCGCACCGCCCCACCCGTCCCGCCCGTGGGGATACCCAGCCATCCGAGTCCACCTCGGTCCAAGGAATCGGTCAGCGCGAACCGAAGCTCGGCCTCCGCGCGCCGATCCGCCGTCCAAGCGAGATCGGTAAGAAACCAGACCCCGCCTCGGCGCACCACGCCGGCGCAGGTTTTCAGGATATTCTCTAGCCCAGCGCGTTCCATGCGGCCTCCGGATCGAGAGACTCGACATCCTCGCGGCGCACGAACGGCGCGGCGCGCGGGCCGTCGAACCGCGCGTCGGCGAAAAGCGGCCAGACGCCGAAACCCAAAGCTTTCGGTTCACCGTCCCAGCGGAAGGCCACGCGGAGCGCGGATCGGGCACCGATCGCGGTTTCCAAGGCTGAGGAAAAAACCACGGGAGCCCGGCGTTTTCGCAAAGCGGCCAGGGAGGACGAGGCATCGCCGAGCAGCGCGGGTTTCACCACAAACACTCCGGGCCAGCCCGAGCCCAGCCAGCGGTCGACATCCGCGTCGCTCGCCAGGGATTCGTCCAGCGCGATAGGGGTCGGAAAGTCCCCTGCCAAACCGAGCAACAGGTCATCGCCCCGTCTGCGTTCCGTCTCCCCCGCGCCCGGAGCCGCCAAGCACGGCTGCTCGACGTGCTCGATCGGGCGATCGGCGCAGCGCTCCAACCAGCGCTCCGCACGCCGCCGGTCCCACGCGCCGTTGGCATCAAGCCGTAACCGTGCCCCCGAGGGCAGCGCGGCGCACACGTCGTCAAGCAACGCCAACTCATCGGAGACGTCCCCCACCCCGACCTTCCACTTGAAGAGACGGAAGCCGGACTCCGCCCTCGCGGATAATGCGCCAAGGACGGCTCGGCCGGCGGGCAGCAACGCCGCCACCCCGAGGTAGGCGGGTGCGGAACCATCGGCCGAGAGGGCCTCATCGTGGAACGCGGCGCGCAACGCCCCACGCAGGGTGTTCAATGCCGCGGGCAGGGACTCGATCATCTCCGGGCCGCACCTTCCACCCAGCGCCCGCGACGCCACCTCGATCTCATCGATCCCGGCGCCCGCGAAGCCGGGAATCGGCGCCGCCTCACCGAACCCCGTCGAACCGTCCGGCCGCTCGACGCGCACCAGCACGCCCTCGCGCACGGCCCAGCTCCCATGCGCGGTGCGCAACGGAGCCCGGAACGGCAGCCGGTAACGACGGAACTCTATGCGACACGGCTCGGGCATTGCTTGAGGGAAGCGCACCACGCCTCCGGCGCAACCCCGTCCGCGGTATCCGCGGACGGAAACGGGGCAATTCAGACGAGGAACCACGGAAAACCCCAAACACGTGAAAATCGCCGATTGGCTGAAGACGCACCCGCGATCCCGCCACGCCGCATCCTCCGGCTCTTTGAACCCTGCGTGCTCCGTGGTTAAAAACTCGCGGAGCGATTCCGAGCCTCATCACGACGAGCCGGTTTTGGAACAGAAGGAAGGGAAGTTCAGTGAAGGAAACGGCACCTTCCTCCATTCGCCAAATCCGCGGTATCCGCGGTTAAAGAGCCGGGGTGCCGAATAGCCTGCGCCAGCACCTTCTTCCGCATGGTCCGCGGCGGGCGGCCGCGGCTACAGCGCACAGAACATTCGTGTCCATTCGTGGTTCTTCCCCACGCGTAGCAATTCCGCGGCGCATGCCGCTCGCCGCATCATCCGTGTGCATCCGTGGTTAAAAACTCGCGACCCCATTCCGAGCCTCATCTCGACGAGCCAGTTTTGAACAGAAGCCCGGGAAGTTCAGAAAAGGAAACCGCCCCTACCTCATCCGCCAAATCCGCGCCATCCGCGGTTAAAAACTCCGGGAGGGCCGAATAGCCTGCGGCGGTACCTTCCTCTGCATGGTCCGCGGCTGCAGCCGCGGCTACAGCGTCGTCCGCGGCAAGCGGCGGCGGCTACCGCGCACGGAGCATTCGTGCCCTTTGATATGCATTCGCGGTTCTTCCATGCGAAGCGATTCCGCGGAGCTTCCCGCTCGGCGCATCCTCCGCGTGCATCCGGGCACATCCGGGGTTTAAAAAACCCGGAGCCGTTCAGGACGGCGTTGACCGCGGCGAATCCCAAGGATCCGCCGCGGTCGCGTCCTTCCTCAGGGCAGTTCGTAGATCTCGATCAGCGCGGAACCGGTCGCGGTGCCGTCGGCCGACGTGATCTGCGCGGTGTAGGCGCCGGGCGCGAGCGTCACGATCAGGGCTGAGTCGCGGCTGCCGGCGGCGAGCGCGAACGCCCCCGCCTCGCGCGCGGCGTCGGCCGATGCCGTGCCTTCGGCCGCCACCGCAGACCAATTGTCGTTCTCGGCCTGCAGATCGGCGTTGCGGTAGACCCGCAGACGCGGATCCGCCAGCACGCCGCCGACCCCGAAGGCCGCCAGGCCCGGGCCCACCCCGCGGATGAGTAGCCGCTTCGGCGAGTTGCCTGTGACCACGAAGCCGCCAATCAGCACGCCCTCACCGGCGGTGACCTCACCGCGCGTCGAGATATTGATCAGCCGCTGGTATTCACCGGCGGGATTCACACTCGCGTCGTAGATCTCGGCCAACGCCACGCCCGCCGCGCCGCCGTCGGAGACGTGCGCGGTGTAAGCGCCCGGCTCGAGCGTCACGACGAGCGCCGCGTCGCGGCTGCCCGCGGTGAGACCGAAAGCGCCGACTCGGGAGAACGACCCCGCGGTGTCGGCGGACCAGTCGTCGTTCTCCGAGACGAGCGTCGAGCCGCGGTAGATCTTCAGCTTCGGGTTGGCGAGCGCGCCACCCACCCCGAAGCCGGTCAGCGCGGGCCCAATGCCGCGGACGAGCACCTGCTTGGGCGCGGCGCCACCGATCACGAAGCCGGTGATGAGCACACTGTCGCCGCCGCTGATGCGCACGCGAGACGACAGGTTCACGAGGCGATCCGTGCGCGTGGTCGTCGTGACGAGACCCGCGAACTGCGTCGTCGTGCCCGCGATGCTGATCGAGCCGGCCACCGTGGTGGTGGGCTCGTCGACGGTGCCGCGGATCGTGGCCGCGCCCGCCGTGGTGGTCGTCTGCAGCGCGAACGTGCCGTCGTTGCCGAGGGTCGTGAGACCACCGGTGGTGACGGCCGGCGTGGTCGCCAACACCAACACCTGGCTGTTGGTACCGACGATCGAATAGGTCGCACCGGCGGTATTCGCGAGGGTGCTTGAGCGGTAGAAGCCGGCCGCGTTGGCGGAAGTACCCACCACCGGTTGGACCGGGGCGTCGAACGTGAGGCCGAGCGGCTCCACCGTGCCGGAGAGCCGGCCACCAACCAAACGACCCTTCAGTTTCACCGTCACCGGCGCCGCCGCCACCGGCGGGGAATCGAGGCCGCTTGCCGCGGGGCCGTCGATGATGAAGGTCTGCTCGAACGTGCCGTCCGCACCGAACTGGAAGTCCAACGCCCGGTTGAGGCCCACGGCCGGCGCCACCACGAGCAGCGAGCCGCGGTTGCTGTTGGGCGGCACCGCCGCGGCGACGTCACCCACCTTGGGCGCCGGGCCGGACTGATTCGCGAAGGTCAGATTGCCGAAGAACACGTTCACCGTGGCGGCCGTGACCTGGAACGAGACCGTCACGTCGGTCGCCGCGTCAAACCGCGCGTCGCCGGCCTGTGAGGCCCGCACGATCACCCGGCCCGCATCGCCGCGGAGGGTGACGACGTTGCCCGAGATCAAGGCCGGGCCCGAGACCACGCTAAACGTCACCGGCAGACCGGAGGTCGCCGTCGCGCTCAAGGTAAGCGGACCGCTGTTGCTGAGGCGGTCGCCCGGCGCCGCAAAGGCGATCGTCTGCGGGGCCTTGCCCACCACCGTGACGGAAGCCGTGGCGCTTGCCTCGGCGTAGTTGGCGTTGCCCGCCTGCGTGGCGGTGATGACGGCGGTGCCTGGTGCGGTGAACCGCAGGGTGCCCTGCACCAGCGTGGCCGGCCCGGTCACGCTCAGCGCAACCGGCAGACCGCTAGACGACGCGGCCGAAACCGCCACCGCGTCAGCCAGGGTGGCCGAGGCCGGCGCCTTCAGGGCGATCGTCTGGGCGGCCTTCTTGATTGTAAGTGTAGCTGAAGCGTTGCCGCTGTAGTTCAAGTCCGAGACCGCCGCGTAGACGTCGTAGGTACCCACATTGGTCGGCGGCATGGCGAGCGCGCGGCCGTTTTCGGCGTAGGTGACGTAGTAGGGCACCACCGGGGTCGCTGATACCGTGACCACCTTCGGGGTACCGTCATAAACAAAGGCCGGAGTGCCGATGGTAAAGCTCACCGGTGCCTGGAGGACGTTGCCGGTCGGCACGGGCACGGTCAGCGCGTAGTTGCCGGCGTCGACGCCAGAGAGCGTGAGGCCGGTGATGGTTACCGTCTTCAGCACCCCGGCATTCAGATTGTCGAACGCCCCGGTGGCGGCGCTGCTGACCAGCGCCACGTCGTCCTGCGGCATAATCCCCACGAGCTGGGCCGCGGAGAAGTCGAGCGGCGCCGGCGCGCCGGAACCGTAGACGATCATCCCGGCGGTCACCCCCTCCACCGTGAGTGTCGCCTTCGTGACCGAGGCGGAGCTGCTCACCGTGCCCACGGAATAATTGGCGGCGGCGGCGCCGGAGAGCGCGAGGCCGCTCACCGTGAGCGCCTTGCCGTTGCCGACGTTCTTGTCGGCGAAACTCGCGGCCGCGAACTGGGTGTTCAGCGAAACCGAGTCGCCCGCGATCACGCCGTTCAGCGTGGCGCCGGTGAACGACGCCGTGGTCTCGAGCGCGGCGTCGTACACCTTATCGGCGGCGGTCACTCCGGAAACTGTCAGTGGCTTCGCCGTGATCTCCGAGGAAACGGTCGGCTGCTGCAGGGCATACTTCGCGGCATCGGCGCCACCGAGCGTGAGGCCGGCGACCGTCACCGTCTTGTTCTTGCCCACGTTGAGGGTGTCGAACGTCGCCGTGGCGCCGGTCGTCACAAGTTCCACCGTGTCGCCCGAGACGACGCCCTCCAGCCGGGCGTCGGCGAGGTTCACGGTCGCCGTCGTCGTGCGATCGTAGACCTTGGGCGAGGCGGAAATACCGGTGACCGTCAGCGCGGGCGTCGTGATCGTCGCCTTCACCGTCGGCTGCGTGAGGGTGAAGTTGGACGCCGTCGGGCCATCCAGGGTGAGGCCGGAGACCTGCACATCCTTGTCGACGCCCGCCGCGGCGGTCGTGAAGGCGCCGGTCGCGCCGGTGGTGTTTAGCACCACGCCGCTGCCCGCAGGTGCGCCGACCAAGGTCGCACCCTTGGTATCGAGCTGGGCGTTGGTCGTGCCATCGTAGGGCTTGTTGATCCCGAGGATGCCCGTGACCGTGACCGGCTGGCCGGTGATGGCGCCCGTCACCGAAGGCTGGGTGAGCCGGTAATTGCCGGCCCGGGTTCCGCTCAGGAACAGGCCGGTGACCTGCACCGTCTTGCCCGTTCCTACCAGAGCGTCGGCATACGTGCCGGCGGCGTCGGTCTTCACGAGCGCGACGTTGGCGACGTCTCCCGATTCAACCACCACCAGCGAGGCGCCAGTAGTGTCAAGCGTGGCGGCCACGCCGCCGTTGTAGGCTCGGGGGGTGACCGTGATGCCGGCCACCGTAAGTTCCTTCACGGTGATCGAGGCGCGCGCACTCGGCTGGCCCACCGTGTAGTTATCCTTGTCGGCTCCGCCCAAGGTCACGCCGGTGATGGCGATGCCCCGGTCGGTGCCCACGTCGGCAGATTCGAACAGCCCGGTGGCTCCGGAGGAGTCGATCGAGACGACGTCCGGCGAGACCACCCCGCTAGGAGCGGCGCTCGAGAACGACAATGCCGCGGTCCGGCTGCCGTTGTAGGCGCGGTCGGCGACCGTCACCCCAGTCACGTAGATCGTTTTGCGGCTGATGTCCGCCGTCGCGGTCGGCTGGGTGAGCGTGTAATTGCTACCCGGCGCGCCGTTAAGCGTCAGGCCCGTGATGTTCACGGTCTTGCCCGTGCCGACCGTCTTGCCGGCGGCGAAGGTCGCCGTGGCGGAGGACGAATTGAGCGTCACCGAGCCCGTGTCAGCCGCGGCGAGTCCGATCAGCTTCGCGTTGGTGAACGACGCCGTGGCCGTCGCTGTGCCGTCGTAGATCTTGTCGGCCACCGTCACACCGGAAACCGTCAGCGTGATGCCGGTGATCGAGGCAGTCAGCCCGGACGGCTGCGTGAGCGTGTAGTTCGCGGCGTCGGCTCCGGTGAGGGTCATCGCCGTCGAGACGGCGAGGTTTGTTCCCACGCCGGTCTGGCCGAAGGTGCCCTCGGTCGCCTTGCCCAGTCCGACGGTGTCCCCCGTCACCACGCCGGAGAGCGTGGCCCCGGCGATCACCGCTGCGTTCGTGCCATCGTAGCTCTTCGACTGCGCCGTGGCGCCTGTGACCGTGAGCGCCTTCGGGCTAACCGCGAATGTCTGCTCCACCGGGGCGGCCGCCGAGAAGTCATCATTGCCCGCCTGGCTCGCCTGCACCGTGATGCTGCCCGCGCCGGTGACGGTGAGTGTTCCGGCGGCGATCGTCGCCGGACCGCTGACCACGACAAACGTGACCGGCAGCGCGGAACTCGCCGTCGCCGACAGCGCGAATGGCGCCACGCCGTAGGTCACGCCGGCGATCGCCGGGAAAGTGATCGTCTGGCTCTGCACCGAGCGCGTTACATTGAACACACGGTCGACGCTGGGCGCCGGATTGTAGGTGGTGTCACCCGCCTGGATGGCACGCACCACAACCTTGCCAGGTCCCGTGAGGGTGAGCGTGTTGCCTGCGATGGGAACAACGTCAGTACCGTTGATTCTGGCAAAGGAGACCGTCAGGCCCGTGGGACGGGTGCCCGGCCCCAGTCGTCGCAGGGTGCTGTTTCCGTAATCAGCGACGATGAGCCTGCCTGAGCTGTCGGTGAGCAGTCCGCGTGGTTGGTTGAAACGGCTTTCGGCCTCGGTGCCGTCCACCGCGCCGGAAGTGAGAGCAGAGCCGCCGATCGTGCTCACCTTTCCACCGCTGATTTTTCGAATCAGATGGTTGTCAGTATCTCCCACATAGAGCGTTCCATCGGACGTCACACTCAACCCGAAGAGCGTGGTCCCGAATTTCGCGGTCGCGACGGGCCCGTCGGTTGAGCCGCTTTGGCCGGCAATGCCGGCGACGGTGCTGACCGTTCCGTCGGGCGTAATTTTTCGGATGAGGGAATTCCCCGAGTCACCGACATAGAGATTGCCGGAGGCATCGATCGCCAGACCGGCAGGCGATGAGAAACGGGCGGCCCCACCCGACCCATCCGTGGAACCGCTCGTTCCGGCACTGCCAGCAAATGTCGTCACGACGCCGGCCGGGGTAATCTTGCGAATCGTGTGATTCAAACGGTCGGTGACGTAGATATCGTTGTTTGCATCAATCGCTACGCCGGTCGGTTCGTTAAACCGAGCGACCGACGCCGTGCCATCACTCGAGCCCGACGTTCCTGAGAGACCAGCGATGGTGGTAACGGTGCCTGTGGAAGTCACCCGGCGGATGGAGTAGGTAAACCTGTCAGCCAGATACAGGGTACCCGTGGAGTCGGACGCGATCCCGGCGGGGTGGGTGAACTTGGCGGCAGCGCCTACGCCGTCGTCGCTGCCGCTAATACCTTCCGTGCCAGCGAGCAGACTGACGACGCCTCCGGGGGTGATCTTGCGGACGGTGCGGTTGCCGGTGGTCGTCACGTAGATATTTCCGGCGGGATCACGGGCCAGGAAGTTGGGCTCGGCGTAGCGCGCATCCCCGACGGGGCCGTCAATCCCGAAGCGCTGCCCAGCGGAACCCGAGAAGGTTTCCCATAGGTCGACCGCCTGCACGCTCGAGGCCGTGAGCGTGACGGTGTTGGCGCCCGCAGGGCTGTAGGTTTGGTCACCGGGACCCGTGAACGTGATCGTCTGGTTCGACTTGGTGACCTCGAAGTCGGCCGTGGCCTGCGGCGCGGCGAGGTAGTTGTCGTTGCCCGCCTGGTTCGCTAACAGTTTCACGGTGCCGGTGCTGCCATTGAGGCTGGAGAGCGAGTAACTGCCCACCGTGCCGCTCAGGGCCGCCGCACTGCCGGTATCCAGCGTGAACGTGACCGGGAGGCCCGAACTGGCCGTGCCCGCCACGTTCACCGTCGTGAGAGTGTTCAACGCCACCGCGCTCGGCAGCGGCGCGATCGTGATGGTCTGGCTCGCCTTCGCCACCACCAGCGTACCCGTGGCCGTGCCGGTGAACTTCGTGTCGTTGATCGTGGCGGTGACCGTGTAGGAGCCGGCATTGGTGGGAGCCGTCGCGCTGGGGCCGTAGGTCGTGCCGCCGGTGCCGGCGTACGAGAGCCCCACCGTCACTGCGTCCGGCGAGGTCGTCGCCTTCGCCGCCCGCGCCGTGCCATCATAGGTCTGCGCGAGGTTGCCCAGGGTCACCGTGGCCGTCTGCTTGCCCACCGAGAGCGAGCCGGGGGTGAAGGTCGCGAAGCGATAGTTGGCGGACGAGAGGCTACCTTGCGCCGGCGTGATCGGATAGGATCCCGTCACGCTGTCGGTCGTGGCCGTGGTCGTGAATTCCGGCGTGCCGCTGATGACCGTCGCGCTATCTCCGAGCACAAAGCCCGTGATCGTCGCGGTGAACGCCGGATTTTCCTGGCCGAAGCCGCGGCTGGAGGCGTCGGCCGTCACCGTCAGGGGCGCTTTAGCGATCGTGAGGGTCAAAGTCTGGTTCGCCGTGGCGGAGCTGGTCGTGGCGCCGAGCGTGACGGTGAAGCTGCCCGCCTGCGTGGGTGTGCCGCTGATGACACCCGTGCCCGTGGCGACCGAGAGCCCCGTCGGCAGACCCGTCGCGCTGAAGCTCGTCGGCGAGCCGGCCGCCGTGATCGTGTAGGTAAAGGGCGTGCCGTAGGCTCCCGACACTGTGGCGGCGCTCGTGACCACGAGCTTCGAGCTCAGCGTCACGCTCTGCGTCGTCGACGCCACGCCGTCTCCCGCCGAGGTCACCGCGCGCACTTGCACGTTGTAGGGCGTACCCGCCGTCAGGCCTGTGATCGTCGCCGGCGAGGTCGTCACCGCCGGGCTGAACGCGATCCACGTCGTCCCGCCGTCCAGGCTGTACTTGTAATTGGTGATCGCCGCACCACCGTCCGCCCCGGCGGTGAAGCTCACGCTGATCGCGTTGCCCGCGGGCGTGATCGAGGTGATCGTCGGCGCCGCGGCCACCGCCACGGCCTTCAGCGTCGTCAGACTCGTCGACTCGCCGACGGACTCCCCGACGGTATTCACGGCGTAGGCCTGCACGTCGTAAGTCGTGGCCGCGGTGAGCCCGGTCAGCCCGACCGACAAGGCCCCGGTCGTGCCGGTCGTTACCACCTTTGTGAAGGGGCTGCCCGACCCGCTCACGCGGTAGGCCACGCCGCGCTCGGTGATGGCCGTGCCGCCATCCGAGGACACGCTGCCACTGACCGTGGCACCGGTCGCCGTGATCGCCGAAGTGCTCGCGACCAGAACCGTAGGTTTGCCGAGCGCCGTCGTCGAAAACGTGCCCGAGGCCGTGACCGCCGTGCCGTCGACGTTGGTCGCCTTGAGTCGGTAAAAATAGGTCGTGTTGCCCGCGAGCCCGGTCAACGCCGCCGACGCGACCGCCTGCGCCGCCGTGCCGTTGTTGGGGGTCAAGGTCACCGCGGCGGTACTGCCATAGCTTGTGGTCGTGCCGTATTCGAAGACCGCCGTCGTCATCAACCCGTTCGGGTTCACCGTGCCATTGAGCACCGCGGTCGACGCACCGACCGCCGTCGCAGCGGCAGCCGTGACGATCGGTCTGGCATCGCCGGGACTGATCTTGCGGATGAGGTGATTGCCGATTTCGGCCACGTAGATCTGCCCACTCCCGTCCACGGCCACGCCTTGGGTGTTCCAGAATTTAGCCGAGGCACCGGTGCCGTCCGCGTAGCCAAGGTCGGAGGAACCCGCCAGCGTCGTCACCACCCCACCCGCGGTGATCTTGCGGACACGATGCATGCGATCCTCGACCACGTACACGTTCCCGCTCCCATCCACCGCCACGCCAATGGGCCCCGCGAATTTAGCCGCGGCGCCGGCGCCGTCCGCAAAGCCATAGGAGGAGGACCCCGCCAGCGTCGTCACCACCCCACCCGCGGTGATTTTGCGAATGCGGTAGTTGAGCCAATCGGCCACGTACACGTTCCCGCTCCCGTCCACCGCCACGCCATCGGGAAACTTGAATTGCGCGCTGAAGCCGGTGCCGTCCGCAAAGCCTTGCAACGCTCCCGCCAGCGTCGAAACCACCCCGTCCGCGGTGATCTTGCGGATGCGGTTATTGAACATATCGGCCACGTACACGTTCCCACTCCCGTCCAACGCCACACCTTTGACCCCGCGGAATTTTGCCGTGTTGCGGGCGCCGTCCGCAAAGCCTTGGGTCGACCCCGTAAGCGTCGTCACCACCCCACCGGCGGTGATCTTGCGGATGCGGTGATTTTCATAATCGCCCACGTACACGTTCCCGCTCCGGTCCACCGCCACCCCATGGGGCGACCTGAATCGTGCCGCGGTGCCGGCGCCGTCCGCAAAGCCTGGTGTCGACCCCGCCAGCGTCGTCACCACTCCACCCGCGGTGATCTTGCGGATGCGGTGATTGGACTTATCGGCCACGTACACGTTGCCGCTCCCATCTACCGCCACGCCGGTGGGCTCGTTGAATTGTGCCGTGGTGCCGGTGCCGTCCGCAGAGCCGGAGGAGGACCCCGCCAGCGTCGTCACCTCGCCGACCGCCTGTAAACTCTGCCCGGTCGCCAGCACGCGCTCGAGCACCACGTCGTTACCCGTGCCGCCCGCATAGGTGATCGTGAAGGTGAACGTGTCGCCGTTGTAGTTCGCCGTGACCGTGCCGCCTTCGGCCAGCCCCGTGAAGCGGCCCGTCGAGGCCGCCGAGCCGGTGTTGTTCACCAGCGTGAGCTTCTGCCCGAGCGTGGGCGCGAAGCCGAGGGTGAGGGTGCCGAGGGTCAAATTATCCGTGAACCCGGCGCGCGTCTGCCCGACGTCTCCGCCACTGGCGAACGTTGCGGCGAGCGGCCCGACTTCCGTCTTCAACTCCAGGGTCGCGCTCGAGGACCCGTAAAAATTGTACGCGGTCACCGTATAGGTCGCCATCCCCGCGCCTTGCTGGATCACGAGGTCGTCGATCGCGTGCAGGTCGGACGAGCCACCGGTGGCTCCCTTGAAGACGTGCTTCCACGTCGACTTGTCCGCCGCCGCGTAGGCGGCGTCCAAGGCGATTCCCGACAACACCTCGGTGCCCGCCATCGTCACCGTGGTCTTGCCGTCCGTGGTGGTCGTGATCGACACCGGCACCGCCGTGCCAATCCACGCCGTGGAATTGGAAAAGCCCTTCACCGCGCCGCTCACCGAATTCGGTAGCCCCGAGACCTTCGGACCATAAACCACGCGCACGCCAATCCCGCCCGTCGAGCCGTTGTTGAAGTTGTCGAAACTCACGGCGAGCTTCGTGCCCGTGCCGCCCTGCGCCGAGATCGTGGTATCCGTGGCATTGGTATCGTCGGCGAAACTCCAGCTCACGCCGTCCGCGCCGCCCGAGGCCTTGGTGGTGATCAGACTGAAGTTCACCTTCACCACCCCGCCGGCGGTGCCGCTCGCCGGCACCGAGAAACCGCCGAACTTGTTGCCCGCATTGGGCGTGAGCTCCACCGCGTCGCCCCGGCGCACGGCGTCGTTGTTCACCGTGCCGGTGCCGAGGCCCGTGCTGAAATCATTCGCGAACACGGTCTGCAGCGACGCCTCCGTGGGCGTGCCGCCGATCCGGCCCGTCGCCGGGTCGAACGTCATGCCCGCCGGCAACGGATGGCTCAGCGTGTAGCCCGCCAGCTGCACCCGACGGATGCGGCTCGTGGCAGTGTCGCTCACGTACATCACGCCGGTGGGGTCGACCAGCAGCGACATCGGCCCGCCCACCGAGCTGGCCCGGCCCACGCCGTCGGCCGTGCCTGAATAACTGGTGCCGATCAGCGTCACGACATCCCCCGCCGGAGTGATCCGGCGGATGCGGTTACTGTTGGCTTCCGCGACGTAGAGGTTGCCGGCCCCGTCGAACTGCAGGCCGCAGGGCTGGTTGAAGCTCGCGGCGGTGCCGACCCCGTCGGTCCCACCGATCGAGCCCGTGCCCGCGACCGTCGAGACATCGCCCGCCGCCGTAATCTTCCGAATACGGTGCCCGGAAAACTCCGACACGAAGAGGTTACCCGCCGCATCCACCGCGATGCCGGCTGGCTGATTGAAACGCGCGGTCGTCAGCCCCGCGCCGTCGGCGGAACCCGAGCTGCCCACCGAGCCGGCCACCCGCGCCACCGCATTTGTGGCAAGGGTGATCTTGCGCACGATGTGGCTACCCAACTCCGTGACATACAGGATCGTGCCCGCCGCGTTCAACGTGAGCTCGCAGGGCTTGTTGAGCGTGGCCGCCGTGCCAGTGCCGTCGTTGGCGCCCGCGGTGCCGCTGCCGGCGATCGTCGTGACCGTCACCGGGTTCGCCGCCAGGTTCACCTTGCGGATGCGGTGATTTAAATGGTCAGCCACGTACAGGACGTTGTTCGCGCGATCGAGCGCGAGGCCCATGGGCTGGTTGAACTTCACGCTGCCCGTCGTGTCGCTGAAAGCGGCGGTCGAACCCACGACCGTTTCCACGGCGCCGGCCGCCGTGATGCGGCGGATGCGATGATTATTGGTGTCGGCGATGTAGAGATCGCCGTTGGCCGCGAGCGCGAGGCCGCGCGGACCGTTGACCTTGGCCGTGGCCGTGGTCGCGGCGTCCACGAAACCCGAGCCCGCCTGTCCCATGACCGTGGTCACATTTAGATAAACACCCCCCGTGAGAGCGCCGCCGCCTTGGGCGGGGCTGAAAGCCGTGATCGCATCGTTCAGGTTGAACGTGCGGCCGGAGTTGGCGCCGTAGCCGAAAGCGGGAGCCGAGCCGTCACCCAACGTGGTGAACGTGCCCACCGCCGAATACCCCGTGCCCGTGGCGTTGGTCGCGTAGGTGCGGTAGGAATAGGTCGTTTCCTTGGCGAGGCCGGTCAGGGCGACGGAGAGCGCGGCGCCGGTGGACGCTACTTTCGTCACACCCGAGCCGCCGATCTGCGGCGTGGCATTCGAGGACGTCACGGCATAGACGATCCCCTGCTCCGTGATCGTCCCTCCACCGCCATTGGTCGTCACCGTGCCCCCCAGCGTCGCCCAAGTGGTGAAAACGGAGGCGGCCGTGGGCGCCGCTAGCACCGGCGCTTCGGCGACGTTAGTCACGGTGATCGCGAGGTCCTGCGTGGCTGACTTCGGCGTGTTGCCGTTGTCGGTCACCTTGACGGTGACGTTGTAAACGTTGTCGCCCCCCGCGTCGGCGGGCGCCTCGAAATCCGGCGCCGTGACAAAAGTGAGCGCACCCGAGGTCGCGTTGATGGAGAACTTCGCCGCGTCCGCCCCGCCATCGATCGCGTACGTCAGCGTCTGCGCCGGCGAATCAGCATCCGTCGCGGTCACCGTCGTGACGGCGGAGACATTTTCATCGACCGAGATCGCCGCCGACGCGCCGCCGCCGTTGCTGGTGATGACCGGCGCCACGTTGGTGGAGAAAGTCAGGACCGAGCTATAGCTGGCCCCGGTAGCGTTGATCGCATAGGACCGTGCCACGTACACGGAGTTCGGCGCCAGCCCGGAGAGGGTGAGGTTGTAGGCGCCGAGGGTGCCGGAGGTGGTCACCGCGGTGACACCGGTATCGCCCTTCTTCGGTTCGGAGGCCGCACTGGCCAAGGCGTAGATGACGCCGCGCTCCGTGATGGCCCCGGCCGCATCACTCGTCACCTCGGCATTGATCACAGCCGACGTGCTGGTGATCGCTCCAATCGACGCCTTGAGCGAACCGACCTCCACCTTGAACGACTTGGTGTCCCTGAAGCCGGCGGGATCGGTCGCGGTGACGGTCACAATCGATGAACCGGTGCTGCCTTGGGTCGGGGTTACCGTCAGGCTGTAGTTGCCGGTCGCGCCGCCAGTCGTGCTCGAAGCGCCGGTGCCCGGGGTCACGGTGATGCCGGACAGGGGCAGCAGGCTGGTGTTGCTGCTGGTAAACACTAACCGGACCTGTGACGGGCTGCTATCGCGATCCACCATAGTGAAAGGGATGGCGGGCACCGCGACGCCTAACGGCACAGCGATGTCGGTGATAGAGCTGACCAACGGAGCCTTCCCGATCTGCAGCGGCACCACCTGCGTGACGACGCTGTTCGAGCCATCCGTCCACCGCGTGGACATCGTCAGCGTGTCGCTTGTGGCGCTGGGGTTGGCCACCTCGTCGAAGTCGTAGACGAGGTTGGTGAGCGCGGCGTTGATGTTGGCGACGGTGCCACTGAAGGTCATCGAGGCGTCGGCGGTACCGTCGCCGGCGGTGAAGCTCAGGCCCGTGATCCCGCTGAGACTGATCGTGCCCTTGGTCACCGTCAGCGTCAGGGAGAGCGGCTCGGTGGCACCGTTGCTCTGAAGGGCAAGCTTTTGATCATTAAGGTTGCTGAAGGTAAGGAGTTGGGTGTCCCCGACAGCCTGACGACCGGGATTATACAGCATCTGGAAGGACGCGGGGGCGGGCAGCACCGTCACCTTAAAGGAGGGGGTGATCTGGTTTACGCCATCACTGATGGTGACGGTGACATTCGCCACGCCTGTGATGTTGGGCTGATGCTTGATTGTCAGGGTGCGGGACGTTCCCGAGCCGCCGATGGCAGTGGCCATGTCGGCGGGCAGAATCAGGTTCGGGTTGTCGCTGATGGCCGCGATGCGCGCGCCGGTGTAGGCGGTGTAGGCGTTGTTGATGAACGCGGGGGCCGCCGTGTCGGCATCGGCTAAAGTGAAGCTGATGGCTGTCTCGGTAGCTACGCGTTGTTGGGCGTAATAAGTTTGGTCGGCAAACGGAGGCGAGATAGTGGGCGCGGCGCCGGCCGCCCGACCGGAAACCGCTAGCACGAGGGCGGCGAGCAAAGCGATAAAGGCGCCGCCGGTTCGCGTGAACGGCGAAAGCACGCGCGACAGGGCAAGACCACTAAGGGAGCAGGATGTCATGACTCGATTTGGGCAGCGGGTTGGTAAAAAGCGCCGGCCACTAAGGCGTTCCGGCAGCGAAGGAGCACGGCTAGAGCCACCAGAGTGGGAACCTAGGTCAAGCCCGCCGAACATGCCCTGCGGAAACACCCTAGGACGGACCGGGCGGAAGATACGACTAAGCCGGAGCGATTCAGTTGAAAAGAGGCGCACCGTTTGGCGGGGTTGAGGGGTGAATACTAAAACTCAAGTCCCGCAGCCTCGACCGGAGGCGAACCAAACGGTGTAGTTGGAAATTGGCACGACAGAGGGACCGCAGTCGATGCGGATTTCGTTTACCGACCAGCGGCTGACCGCGCATGGTGGCATGGTGGTGTGGTCGCAGTTTTTGCACCAGAGCGCGTTTCGCACGCAGTTGGCGCAGGTGCTGCCACATGCGCCGAAGAGCAACCATGCCTACGATCCCGCCGATGTGGCGCTGGGCTTCTTGGGTGGCATCCTGAGCGGGGCGGACAAGCTGTCGCGCATCGCCTATCTGCGGCAGGATCCGGCCATCCCGCAGGTGCTCGGCATCGAAGCGGTGCCGAGCCAGTCGACGCTGTCGCGCTTCCTCGCGACGTTTCGCCAAAGCACGAGTGAGGGGCTCACTGCGTTGCACCGCTGGGCCGCGCGACGGTTGCCGAGCGAGCGCGAAGGCTACACCCTCGATCTCGACTCGTGGGCGTTGCAGCACGAGGACGGCCATCAGGAAGGCGTGCGAGTCGGCTATACCAAACAAGGGCTCAAGCCCTGCCATCGGCCGCTGGTCGCGGCGCTGGCCGAGGGCCAGCTCATCGCCAACTTCTGGTTGCGGCGGGGCGACGCGGCCTGCGTGAACCACGCCGCCGGGTTCGTGCGCAGCACGCTGGCCGGGCTGCCGGCGCACATCCGGATCGCGCTGGTGCGGGCTGACGGCGGCTTTTGCAGTCGCGAGTTTCTCGATGCGCTGCGGGAGTTGCGCCAACGCTACATCGTGGCGCAGCCGTTGCGGGCCCAGGTGCAGCGGCTGTGCCGGCACGACGACGCACACTGGCGCGACACGGGAATCGCCGGTGTGCAGGTGCAGGAAGTCGCTGGGTAGCGGCCTGGTGAACGCATCATCGTCATCCGCCAGCGCATCGCCGAACGGGCAGAGGCTGGCGGCAAGACGCTGTTCGATCTGCCGGCGTATCGCTTCCAGGCGCTGATCACCAATCTGCCGGCCGGCGAGTTTGATGCGTTGGCCGTGTGGCGGCGCTACAACGGCCGGGCCGACATCGAAAACCGCCTCAAGGAACTGGGCCGCCAGTTCGGGATCAAAGGCCTGTGCTGTCAGAAGTTTTGGGCCACGGAGGCGGCGTGCCACCTGGCGATCACCGCTTACAACCTGTGCGTGCTGCTGCAGCGCCGGCTCGGCCAACTCGGCAAGTGCGAGTTGGTGACATTGCGCTGGCGGCTGTTCACCCGCGCGGCGGTCTTCAGCCGCGCCCAAGGCAAGGCAACACTCAAGCTCGCCGTCGAGGGCCGAGCGGCCCGCGACTGGTGGGTCCGGCTCCTCGAAAAACTCACCGCCTTGCCCAACTGCCATGCAATAGAATCGCTCCAAGCCTGAGCCCTCCTTTTCCTCTCAAAGATCAACTCCTATTGAATCGCTCCGGCTAAGGGACCAATGCTCCAAGGGAGCCGGCACCGGCAACCGCATCACGCGCCCGCGTGATCCGCGTCCATCCGTGCGCATCGATGCCTGAAACCACGCGGAGCGATTCAGGGCTCATTTCGACGAGCCGGCTTTGAACAGAAGCCCGGGAAGTTCAGAAAAGGAAACCGCCCCTACCTCATCCGCCAAATCCGCGCCATCCGCGGTTAAAAACTCCGGGGGTGGTGCCGAATACCCTGCGGCGGTACCTTCCTCCGCATGGTCCGCGGCTGCAGCCGCGGCTACAGCGTCGTCTGCGGCAAGCGGCGGCGGCTACCACGCACGGAGCATTCGTGTTCCTTCGTGTGCATTCGTGTTTGCCCCACGCGCACCGCGGGGCGCGGGTGTCGTCGGCCGTCGCCTGACGGGCGAGACCCGCGCTTGCCTTGCCGCGGGCGCGACGCTCGCATCGCGCGCATGTCGGCCGCCAAGCAAACGCCCATGATGCAGCAGTACTTCGAGGTGAAGCGCGGACTGCCGCGCGACACCCTGCTGCTGTTCCGCCTGGGCGATTTCTTCGAGCTGTTCTTCGAGGATGCCGCGACGGCCTCCAAGCTCCTCGGGCTCACGCTCACCCGCCGGATGGACCACCCGATGGCGGGACTACCGGCGCACGCGCTCGACGGCTATGTGGCGAAGCTGCTTGCGGCCGGGAAGAAGGTCGCGATCTGCGACCAGGCCGAGCCGGCGAAGGCGGGCAAACTGGTGCGGCGCCAGCTCACGCGGATCCTTTCTCCGGGCACGACCCTGGCCGCCAACCAGCTCGACGCCGCGCGCAACCACTACCTCGCGGCGCTCGCGCTCGACCGCGCGGGCCTGCACGCGGCCTGGCTCGATCTTTCCACGGGTGAGTTCCGGGTGGCCTCGGACCCGCAGGTCGCGAACCTGCTGCCAGTCCTCACCGCGCTGAATCCCGCGGAGTTGCTGCTGATCGAGGGCGAGCGGGCGCGCTGGGAGGCCGCTCCGCACGAGGAAACGGCGTGGCGCGTCCTGCACGGCTTCGCGTCGGAGCGCCTCGTGTCGGAGCTGCCCGGCTACCATTTCGAGACCGCGGGCGGAGCGCGCACTGTGATGGACGCGATCGGGGTGCTGAACCTGCAGGGTTTCGGGCTGGCACACGACCACCCCGGCCTCGGGCCGGCCGGCGCGCTCGTGCATTACGCGACGGAGAACCTCTGCGCGAAACCCGAGAATCTCCGCGGGCTGCAGGAATACCGGAGCTCGCGCACGCTGCTCCTCGACCCCTCCACGCTGCGCAACCTGGAGATCTTCACGTCGGCCCGCGGCGGCCGCGAGGGCTCCCTGCTGCAGGCGATGAACCGCACGGCCACCTCGGCCGGCGCACGCCAGCTGGAGCGCTGGCTCGCCTCCCCGGCGCTCGAGCTTGCGGAGTTGCAGCGGCGGCAGACGCTCGTCGGGGAGCTCGCCGGGCAGCCGACGCGCCTCGCCGAGCTCCACGAGCTGCTCGGCAACGTGCGCGACATCCCGCGCATCCTCGGCCGCCTGCAGAACCGCCTCCGCAACCCGCGCGAGCTCGGCGGCGTGCGCGACACCCTAGCGCGCATCCCGGCCGTATCCGCGGCGTGCATGGCCGGCGATCCGGCGGGCGGGCTGCCCGCGATCGCCGCGCGGATGCACGAGTTGCCTTCGCTGCGTGACCTGCTGGGACGCGCCCTCGCGGACGAGCTGCCCAATGATCTTGCCGACGGCGGCTACATCCGCGCCGGGCACGACGCCGAGCTGGATCGGCTCCGCGCGCTCACCTCGGGCAACAAGACCTGGCTTTCCGAGCTCGAACGCGCGGAGCAGGAGCGCACCGGCATCCGGAGCCTCAAGGTCCGTTACACGGGAAACTTCGGGTATTACATCGAGGTGACGAAGGCCAATCTGCACCTCGTGCCGGCGGATTACATCCGGCGCCAGACCACGGTGGGAGGTGAACGCTACGTGACCGAGGCCCTGCGCCAGAAGGAGAAGGAGATCTTCCATGCCGAGGAGAACGCGCAGGCGCGGGAGCTGGAGCTGTTCAACACGCTGGTGGCGGCGGTGGTGGCGGAGGCACCGGCGCTCACCGGCACCGCCGAGGCGCTTGCCGAGCTGGACGTCCTGGCCGGCTGGGCGTTGCTCGCGCGCGATTGGGGTTACGTCCGGCCCGAGCTCGACGAAGGCGAGGCGCTGGAGATCACCGAAGGCCGCCATCCGGTGGTTGAGCAGGTGCTGCGTTCGCCCGCCGCCCCGGCGGCGCGCGGCTCGGCGGGAGGTTTCGTACCCAACGACACGGCGCTAGCCTGCGACGAGGCCCAGCTGATGCTGATCACCGGTCCGAACATGGCGGGCAAATCGACCTACATCCGCCAGGTCGCGCTCATCACCCTCATGGCGCAGGTGGGCAGCTGGGTGCCGGCGAAATCCTGCCGCGTGGGGCTGGTCGACCGCATCTTCTCGCGCGTCGGCGCGAGCGACGACCTCGCGCGCGGCAACTCGACCTTCATGGTCGAGATGAACGAGACGGCGAACATCCTGAACAACGCCACCGCGCGCTCGCTGATCATCCTCGACGAGATCGGCCGCGGCACGTCGACCTACGACGGCCTCGCCATCGCCTGGGCGGTCGTCGAGCACCTGCACCGCGACGCCGAGCGGGGTCCGCGCACCCTCTTCGCGACGCACTACCAGGAGCTCACGCAGCTCGAACGGCACCTGCCGCGCCTGCGGAACTTCTCTGTCGCGGTGAAGGAGTGGAACGATGAGATCGTCTTTGTGCGCCGCGTCGTTCCCGGCGCGGCCGACCGCAGCTACGGCATCCAAGTCGCCCGCCTCGCCGGCCTGCCCCTCACCGTGATCGACCGCGCCAAGACGCTGCTCGCGCGGCTGGAAAGCGACGACACCACGGTTTCGGTGCCCGCCCCGACGGCGCGACCGCGGAAAAAAATCCACGTCACGCCCGCGGACGACTCGCAGCTCAACCTGCTCTGAACGCCCGCCGGAGGCCGTTCAGAGCGCCTCTAGCTTCCTCTCCTTCGCCACGAACCAGAGGGGCTCGCCCGCATCATCAAGGATCGGCGTGATCGAAAGACGCACGCGGTAGCGCGTACCGTTGCGATGATAGTTGATGAGGGTCTCGGTGCAGGGCTTGCGCTCCTTGATGGCCCCGCGCATGCGGTCGACGGCGGCCTTCTCGGTGTCCGGACCTTGCAGGACCTCGCCCGGCTTGCGGCCGCGAACGTCGTCGATCGTGTACCCGCACATCTCGAAAAACGCGGAGTTCACCTGCTGCACGCGGCAGTCAGGACCGGCCACCACCAGCACCTCGGGCCCGGCCTGCTGCTCGCGGGACTCAAGCGCGACCAGCAGGCGGTTGCGCAGTTCAGGCGGAGGCGTAAGGCGGTCCGCTTCCCGGGCAGAGAGCATGACAATTCCCACCTTGGTAAGCCGTTCGACGTGGGCCTTGAGCTCGTGGTGGAATTCCAGCACGAGCTCGAAACTCGAACGTTCTTCGGTGTTCATGGCGCCGGAAACGTAGAGGGCGGCGCGATCCTGGAGGACTTCGGGTAACATGTGGATGGGGACCGGTAGCGGAAAGCGGCGATTTTTCAAAGCGGGTCGGCATTTTCCGGTCAAGCGCCCCCGTGCCGGCCCGGACCGCTTTCCGCTCGCCTCGCCCGGCCGCGGGGAAAGATTGGCGCGTCCCCGCGATGCCCCGAACCCTGTCCGCCGCCTTTGCCGTACTCTGTATCCTCGCCGGATCCGTTCGAGCCGCGCCGGCCTCGCTCCCGGGCACGGCACCGCTCGAGGCACGTGCGGACACTTCGGCCGAGATGGTCGCCGCACTCCACCGGAGGCTTGACGCGCTTTCCCGAGAGGTCTCCAGCGCCCGCGCCGCGGAGTGGGATGCGAACCCGGCCGCGGAGGCCCGCGCCGGGTTGATCCAGCGCACCCGCGCCGAGCTGGCGCGCATGACCGGGGTCACGGGCCAGCGGGCGACCACCGGGCGGCTTGAGATCATCGCCGACCCCGCGTTCGACGGCGTAGCCGCGAAATCGGCCGCATTCACCGTCTGGGGCGTACGCTGGTCCGTGGTGGACGGGGTCCAGGCGGAGGGCCTGCTCCTGCGGCCCTCGGGCGAAGCCCGCGCCCTGGTGGTCGCGCTGCCCGACGCCGATCAGACACCGGAACTCGTCACCGGCCTCGCGCCGGGCCTGCCGGCGGCGCGGCAGTTCGCGCGCCGCCTCGCCGAGGCGGGATGCGTGGTGCTTGTGCCCACGTTGCTCGGCCGCGGTGACGCCGCGTCGGGCAACGCCGCCCTCGGGCGATTCACCAACCAGCCGCATCGCGAGTGGATTTACCGCCAGGCCTTCCCCCTGGGCCACCACCCGCTGGGGCTTGAGGTGCGGACTGTCGCCGCGGCAATCGACTGCCTGCGACGGGACCATGCCAGCTTGCCCGCAGGCGTCGCAGGCTGGGGTGAAGGTGCGCTCGTGGCGTTTCTCGCCGGGGCGCTGGACGAGCGGATCGCGGTCACAGCGGTCAGCGGCCACTTTGGACCCCGCGAGGGGCTTCAGGCGGAGCCGATCTACCGCAATCTCTTCGGACTGCTGCGGGTCGCGGGCGACGCGGAGCTGGCGCAACTGGTTCTGCCGCGGACGCTGGTGCTGGAGCCCGCCGCGGCGCCCTCCGTCGAGGGTCCACCTGCGCCCCGGCCCAACGCCGCCGGCGCCGCGCCGGGCATGATCCGCACGCCGGCGCGGTCGGAGTTCAACCGCGAGGTGGCGCGCGCGCGGCGGCTGGCCGGGACCGCCGCCAGCCAGTTGGTCGTGGCGGAACCCGCTTCCGGACCGGGCCCGGACTTTTTCTCGGAAGCGACGCTGCGGGCGTTTTTGGACGCGCTGGCTCCGCGCTTGGTTCCATTGCCGCCGGGTGAGCCGCCTGCGGAACGCCGCAAGGAATCCGATCCGGGTGAACGCCAGACGCGGATCGTGCGCGCATGGCAGGGCTTTCTGCAGGAACAGATCGCGACTTCCCGAGGGCGGCGCGATGACGTGTTCTGGAATCCGAATCCGCCGACGACGCCGGAAAGGTGGACCGAGGCGATGCGGTCGCACCGGGAGGCGTTCGCCATCCGTACGATCGGCCGGCTCGCGCCGGCGGACACACCGCTGAATCCCCGCTCCCGTCTGCTCTCGGCGAAACTCGGCTGGACCGCGCACGAAGTCACCCTCGACGTGGGACCGGACGTGTTCGCGTGGGGCTACCTGCTGCAGCCGGCTGATATCCGGCCCGGAGAGCGGCGCCCGGTGGTGGTAGCCCAGCATGGACTGGAAGGCTTGCCGGCGGAGCTCCTGGAGGAGGACCCGGCGACGCGGGCCTTCGGAACCTACAAGGCCTTCGCGGTGCGCCTGGTGGAACGCGGGTTCATCGTCTTCGCGCCGCACAACCCTTACCGCGGTCCGGATTTCCGGCCGCTGCAGCGCAAGGCTCATCCCCTGGGGCTTTCGCTCTTCTCATTCATCACCGCGCAGCACGAGCGCATCCTCGACTGGCTCGGCGGCCTGCCCCAAGTCGACCCCGCGCGGATCGGTTTCTACGGCCTATCCTACGGTGGAAGCACCGCGATGCGCGTGCCGGCGATCCTCACCCGCTACGCGGCGGTGGTGTGCTCGGGGAATTTCAACGAGTGGGTGTGGAAGCTCTCCACGACCGCGTGGCCGGGTAGCTACGTCTTCACACGCGAGTACGAGATGCCGGAGTTCGATCTGGCCGGTTCCTTCAACCACGCCGAGATGGCGGCGCTCATCGCGCCGCGGCCGTTCATGGTCGAGCGCGGCCACGCGGACGGCGTGGGCATCGACGAGTGGGTGGCGTTCGAATACGCCAAAGTGAAGCGGCTGTACGACCGACTCGGGCTCCCGGACCGCACCGCGATCGAGTACTTCAACGGGCCGCACACGATCCACGGCGTGGGCGCGTACGCGTTCCTGCACCGCCATCTCGCCTGGCCGGAACCGCGCCGCTGAAGAAAGCGGCCCCCGCGCCACCGCCAAGGCGCGAGGAAGAACGCCCGGCAACGCCCGGCGCAGAGTTTTTAACCACGGATGCCCACGGATCCACACGGATGATGCGGCGCGCGGGATGCGCCGCGGCATCGCTTCGCGTGGGGAAGAACCACGAATGGACACGAAGGGACACGAATGGTTCCTCCGCTGCAGCGGCGGACGATGCTGTAGCCGCGGCCGTTCGCCGCGGACCATACGGAGAAACGTCCTTACGCAGGCTATTCGGCACCCCGGAGTTTTTGACCGCGGATGGCGCGGATTTGGCGGATGGAGGAAGGTGCCGTTTCCTTCACTGAACTTCCCGTCATTCTGTTCAAAAACCGGCTCGTCGTGATGAGGCTCGGAATGGGATCGCGGGTTTTTAACCACGGATGCCCACGGATCCACACGGATGATGCGGCGCGCGGGAAGCGCCGCGGCATTGCTTCGCGTTGAACAACCACGCATGCCCACGAAGGAACACGAATGTTTCCTCCGCTGCAGCGGCGGCTGCGGCTGCGGCCTCTACGGAGGGAGGTGCTGCCGCAGGCCCTGAGGCAGGAGCTGGAAGCGGGGCTTGCTGCTGCCGCCGGGGCGCTTCCAAGCTGCGCGGATGCGCCGGTTCCCGACGGCCCTTCTTTTAGCACTCGCCATCGTCCTCCCACTCTTCGCGGGAACCGCGGCCTCGACCCCGGCCGAAGCGGCGGCGCAGGCGATCCTCCAACGTCTCGACCTCCACCTGCGCGCCCCCGCGGGCCAACCGGCCTCCGGCCTTTCCGGCGGCAACCCGCTTTCGCGCTACGCCGCGGGTGCGACCGCCGATCCGCTCCGCGTAGAGAGCGCCGCGGAATACGCCCGTCGCACGCTGGCCGGCGCGCCGACCGCGCGGCTCACGCCCGAGGCCACCGGCGCGTTCCTGCGCGAACAGGCCGCATCGATCCTCGCGTCCGCCGATCAGGCGCCAGCCGAACCGCGTCTGATCGCGGAACTCGGCCGCTACCATGCCCGGCGCCTGGAGGCGGCCATCCATTACCAACTCTTCCTGCGCAGTCAGCGCCTCGCGGAGCTCGTGGCCGCGACGTACGCCGAGAAGGATGCCGTCGAGCATTGGCGCGCGGTGGTTAGAAGCGCGGAGGCGCGGCCGGCGGAATCCGCCGATCCCGGCGTGCGGCCCTCCCGAGTCGCCGCCGACTGGCGCGCGGAACTCGGCCGACTCGAGGCCAGCCTGCGCGACCTCGAGGAACAGTGCTGCCCGCCCGACGCCTCCGTGCTGCAGGAGAAAGTCTGGCGCCCCAGGCCGGCCGGCGAACTTACCGGTCCTGCAATCAGCCCGGTTGATCCGCAGTTCGGGCCCGACGGCGGGGTGCGGATCGCGGCCCGGATCCGGGCACCCTCCGGAGTCGCGGTCGCCACCCTGCGGTTTCGCGCCGCATCCGGCCAAAGCGGGTTCGCGTCACTGCCCATGAACAAAGGTGCTGACGGTGAACACACCGCCACCCTGCCCTCGTCGCTGGTCGCGGGCGGGACGCTGGAGTATTTCATCGAGGCCATAGCCGGCGGAGGCGCCGGAGCGTCGTTTCCCGAACCGGGCGCCCGCCCCGCCACCCTCCGATTCACCCCGCGTCCCTGAACGCCCCTCGCTTACCCGCATGAAATTCCCCCGCCCCACGACCGCCATCCTCGCGCTGCTGCCGCTGCTGAACGGTGCGGCGGCCGGGGCCGACTTCCGCCACGGTCAGCCGGCGCCGGGCGATCGTCCCGCGGCGGCCTACGTGCCCGAACTTCGCGGGCTGGTGCGACCGGGCGCGGACAACCTGCGCGAGGTGGTGGACCACTTCACGCAGGATCGCGACGCGCTGTTGCGCTACCACTCGGTGCCCGGGTCGGACCTGACGCTGCGGCGCTTGGATGAGTTCCACCGCGCATGGCAGTCGACGTTGGAGGCGCTGCCCTACCCGCCGCTGACGCCGGGGGCGCGCCTGGACTGGCACCTGCTGCGCCGGCACGTGGCGCACCAGATGGAATTGCATGAACGTGCCGCTGCGAGGAACCGCGAGATGGCGGAGTTAATCCCCTTTGCCGGGGCAATCGCCGCGCTGCAGGAAACGCGAAGGGCACTCCACCCGGTGGCTCACGCGGCCGCGGCGGGGGAACTCGCGCGCATGGCGGAACAGATCAAGGAACTGCGCGGCCGCCTCGAACGCCCCGAATCGTCCCGCCCGCCGCGCGCGGTGGCCCTGCGCGCCGCGCTGCGGACGACCGACTTGGCGGGCGTGCTGCGCAACTGGTTCGACCATTATAATTCCTACGACCCGCAGTTCGGATGGTGGATGCGCGCGCCGCACCAGGCGGCGGCCGCGGCCCTCGAAGGGCACGCGAGGTTTCTCCGCGAAAAAATGCTCGGACAAAAGGAGGGCGAGGAAGAGCCGATCGTCGGCGACCCGATCGGCGCGGAAGGCCTGCGGTCGGACCTCGTGAACGAGATGATCCCCTACAGCCCCGACGAGCTCATCGCCGCGGCCGAGAAGGAACTCGCGTGGTGCGAGGCCGAGTGGCGGAAGGTCGCGCGCGACCTGGGGCTGGGCGAAGACTGGAAAGCGGCGCTGGAGCGCATCAAGCGCGACCATGTCGCCCCGGGCGAGCAGCCGGCGCTGATCGCCGGGCAGGCGTACGAGGCGATCGCGTTCGTGACGAGCCGCGACCTGCTGACGGTGCCGCCGCACGCGATCGACACGTTCCGGATGAACATGATGTCGCCTGAGCGGCAGAAGATCGCGCCGTTTTTCCTCGGCGGGGAGACCATCCAGGTGTCGTTCCCGACCGACACGATGGACCACGCGGGCAAGCTCGACAGCCTGCGAGCGAACAACCGCCACTTCTGCCGCGCGACGGTGCACCACGAGCTGATTCCCGGACACCACCTGCAAGGCTGGCACCTCAGCCGCTTCCAGCCGCACCGGCAGCTCTTCTCCACGCCCTTCTGGATCGAGGGCTGGGCGCTCTGGTGGGAATTCCTGCTGTGGGATCTCGGCTTTCCGCGGACCCCTGAGGAGCGCGGCGGGATGCTGTTCTGGCGCACGCATCGCTGCGCCCGGATCCTGTTCTCACTGAACTTCCACCTCGGCCGGTGGACACCGGCGCAGTGCATCGACTTCCTCGTCGAGCGGGTCGGGCACGACCGCCACACGGCGACCGGCGAGGTGCGGCGCTCGTTCAACGGCAGCTACTCCCCGCTCTACCAGGTCGCCTACATGATGGGCGCGATCCAACTGCGCGCGTTGCACGCCGAGCTCGTGAAGTCGGGCCGGATGCCCGCGAAGGACTTCCACGACCGCATCCTGCGCGGAGGTCCGATTCCGATCGAGCTCGTGCGCGCCCATCTCACCGGGACGCCGCTGCCCCGGGACCACCGCGCCTCCTGGCGCTTCCTCGACGTCAATCCCTGAGCCTCCCCCGCATGAACCTACGCCTCCTCATCCCCGCCCTCCTCTTCGCCACGGCGCCGGCGGTCGCGGCGCCCGCGGCCCGGCCCAACGTGCTGCTCATCCTCGTCGACGACCTGAAGCCGGCGACCGGATCCTACGGCGACCGGCTGGCGCGCACGCCGCACCTCGACCGGCTCGCGGCCCGCGGTCTGCAATTCGATCTGGCGTATTGCAATCAGGCCGTGTGCGCGCCGTCCCGCCTCAATCTCCTGATCGGTAGCCGATCGACCTCCACCGGGCTATATTCCCTGGGGCAAAACCTGCGGGACTTCATCCCCGGCGCGGTGACCCTCCCGGAGCATTTCGCCCGCCACGGCTACCACACGGAGTCCCTGGGCAAGGTCTTCCATATCGGCCACGGCAACCGCGGCGATCCAACGGCGTTCTCCGTGCCGCACTTCAAGGACAAGGTCATCGAGTACGCGCTCCCCGAAAGCACAGGCGGCCGGCTCACGCGCGAGGAGGCCTTCTTCGAGAACGCCGCAACCGGCCCGGCCGTCCGCGAGTTACCCCGCGGCGCGGCATGGGAGAGCCCCGACGTGCCCGACGACCGCTACGCCGACGGACGCGTGGCCGCCGAGGCCGTGCGCCGCCTGCGTGCCGCCCGGAATCGGGCGGGGCCGTTCCTGATGGCCGTCGGCTTCGTCCGACCCCATCTCCCCTTTTCCGCGCCGAAAAAATACTGGGACCTCCACGACCGCGCGGCATTTCCGCTGGCAGTGCACACGACGATCCCAGCCGGTGCGCCGGCGTACGCGCCGAAGCCCCCGCTCGGCGAGCTCAACAACTACACCCCCCTGCCCGAGCGCCCTCCAGTGAACGAGGACACACAGCGCAGCCTGATCCACGGTTACTACGCGAGCACCAGCTATGTGGACGCGCAGATCGGCCGCGTGCTCGACGCGCTCCGCGAGTTCGGACTCGAGGAAAACACCCTCGTCGTGCTCTGGGGCGACCATGGGTTCAGCTTCGGCACGCACGGCCTCTGGACGAAGCACACCAATTACGAGGAGGCGGTGCGCATCCCGCTGATCATCGCCGGACCAGGCGTGGTGCGCGGGGCGCGAACCCGCCAGGCGGCCGAGACGGTCGACCTGTTTCCCACGCTGAGCGAGCTCGCCGGCCTGCCGAGACCCGCCGGGCCGCAGCCGATCGACGGCGACAGCCTCGCGGCGGTGGCGCGGAACCCCGCCGCCAAGGTCAAGGACCACTCCTACCACGCCTATCCGCGCACGACGCAGGGCCGCGAGGTGATCGGTCGCGCCATCCGCACGGAGCGTTACCGCCTGGTTGAATGGAAGACACCCGGTGCCGACGCCGCCTCCGCGGAGTTCGAACTCTACGACTACGAGGTCGATCCTTTGGAGAGCGAAAACCGCGCGTCACGGGATCCGCAGACGGTGGCGCGGCTGCGGGAAATTCTCGCCCGCCACCCCGAAGCGAAACCCACCGCCCGCGCGCCGGGCCGGAAGTGATCCATGCTCGCTTAGCCGCCACCCGAAACCCGGCCTGAAAATCGCGTGAGGCGGATCAGGGACCACCAAACACACCAACCACACGAAATCATCCGTGTGGATCCGTGTGCATCCGTGGTTAAAACAATCGCGGAGCGATTCGGGACTTCATCACGACCCAGCCGGTTTTGAACAGAAGATCGGGAAGGACGGAGAAGGAAAAGCACCTTCCTCCATCCGCCAAATCCGCGCCATCCGCGGTTAAAAACTCCTGGAGTGCCGAATACCCTACGGCGGTACCTTCCTCCGCATGGTCCGCGGCTGCAGCCGCGGCTACAGCATCGTCCGCGGCAAGCGGCGGCGGCTACCACGCACGGAGCATTCGTGTTCCTTCGTGTGCCTTCGTGGTTCTTCCCGCGCGGCGACGTAACGGGCCGGCGACATATTTTCGCGTTGCCCCGCCGGCCCGCTCCCCCGCACTGCGAGCGCTCCGCATGCTTCGCCTGCACCTTCCGCCCAATCTTCCGGCCGCTGCGGCGCGCAACGCGGTTCCGGTGCGCGTGGAGATGGATCTGAAGCAGGAACCGCGTCCGGGAATCCTGCCGGTGCTCGCGCTCCTGCAGCGTTGGTGCGGACCGCAGGCACCGGTTTTCCTGCAGCTCACGCGCGCTCAGCTGCGCGAACTCTCGGCCGCGGCCGGAACCGAACCTATCTTCGTGGAGAATGGCCGGGCGGGCGTCTGGAACCACGCCGCCCTGCTGGCGGAGCCGGCGAGCGCGGAAGTGGACACGGGAAAACCCGCCGCCAAGCCCGCCTCTTCCCCGGCGCGGCGCTCGGGCGAAACCCCGATGACCGTGGACGGCAGCGAGCATTACCTCGCCATCACCCTGCCCTCGCGAGAGCACCCCCGTCATGACGAGGCGCGCGAACTGCTGCGCGAGGCGGGATTTTCACTCGAGCCGGCCACCCGCAAGTGGTGGCTGCGGGATCGCCATAAGACCCTGACTTTTCTCGCGACGCAGCGCGACCGCCTCGAAAAGGCCTTCGGCGCGGAGTTCACGCCGGGATTCGTGTCACGCACCGCGCACCTGCGCGCGGCGGTGATCACCGCGGAGGTCACCGCCGCCGGGGAAGGCTTCGAGGTGTCGCTGGGGTTGCAGGCGGATGCGGCGGCCGGGGCGGCGCTCCGGGAAGCGATCTCGGCCGACCGGGCCTATGCGGAACACGGCGGCCAGGTGATTCTCCTGGATCCGCGCCGGGTGCGGAACCTCGCGGCGGCGCAGCGCAAACTGGTCGGCGATCCCGGTGCGCCGACCGGAGCACGCCGCGTGGAACGCGTGCCGGCGGCGCGCGCGGCGGAGGTTTCCGAGCTGCTGGAGGAAATCTCGCCGGGGTACGAAGCCCCGGAGATCTGGCGGAAGCGCGGTGCGGTGCTGCGGGATCTCTCCCGGTTGGAACCCGCGCCGATCCCGCCGGCGCTCGACCGCCAGCTCCGGCCATACCAGCGGCTGGGTGCGGCGTGGCTCTGGCACCTGCGCGCCCACGGGCTTGGCGGCATCCTCGCCGATGAGATGGGACTCGGGAAGACCGCCCAGGCCATCGCGGTGCTGGCGGCCGCGGCGGCGAACGATGGCGGGACGGCTCTGGTGATCTGCCCCGCTTCGCTCCTGGAGAACTGGCGGCGCGAGGCGGTGCGTTTCGCGCCGGAACTAAAAGTGTTCGTTCACCACGGCGCGCGCCGGCTCGGGGCGCCGGCTGATTTCGCGGGCCTTCAGCTGGTCATCACCAGCTACGGCACGCTCGCGCGGGACCGGGCGCTGTTCGCGGGCGTCGGATTCGCAATCGTGGTCGCCGACGAGGCGCAGCACATCAAGAACCGCCGATCGCAGAACGCGGCCGCGCTGCGCGCCCTGCGCGCGGAGGCGAGGTTCCTGCTCACCGGCACGCCGATCGAGAACTCGCTCGACGACCTGCGTTCGCTGTTCGCGTTTCTCCTGCCCGGCTACCTGCCGCCGATCCCGAACGAAGTGCGGGGCGAGGAAAAGGCATGGCACAACGAGCGCCTGCGGGCGCAGGCCGCGCCCTACCTGCTGCGCCGCACCAAACGGGCGGTGGCGCCCGAGCTGCCCGCGCGGATCGAGCAGATCGTGTGGTGCGAGTTCTCCCCCGAGCAGGCCGCCGCCTACCGCGAGCTGCAGGAACGCGGTGAACGCGAGCTGATCGACCTCGAGGCAGGCGGCGCCAACGACGGCCGGCTCAAGCTCGCGGCCCTGACGCAGCTGCTCCGCCTGCGCCAGCTGTGCTGCGATCCGCGCCTGCTGAAACCGCCGGCAGGGGACACCGCGGCGTCGGCCAAACTGGAAGCCTTCCAGGAACTCCTCGCGCAGGCGGTCGACGACGGTCACCGCGTGCTGGTCTTCTCGCAGTTCACCTCGCTCCTCGCCCTGCTGCGCGCGGACCTCACCGCGCAGGGCGTGGAGACCTGCTACCTCGACGGCGCGATGGCGCCCCGCGCGCGGCAGGCCGAGGTGGACCGGTTCCAGACCGACGCCTCAGTGCCGGTGTTCCTGCTCTCGCTCAAGGCCGGCGGGACCGGTTTGAACCTCACCGCGGCCGACACCGTCGTGCACTACGACCCGTGGTGGAACCCGGCCGCCGAGGCGCAGGCGACCGATCGCGCCCACCGCATCGGGCAGACGCGCGTGGTGACCAGCTACAAGCTCATCGCCGCCGGCACGGTCGAGGAAAAGGTGCTCGCGCTGCAGGATGAGAAGCGCGCGCTGCTGGCCGACGTCTTCGAGGCGAGCGACGCGCTCGCCGCGAAACTTTCCCTCGCGGACCTGCGGACCCTGCTCCAGTAGACGGGGATGACCCGACTCTTCGCCACCCCGGAGGGCCTTATCGTCGAGGACGCGGGCCGGGCTTTTTCGGTCCCGCTCGGCCTCGACGACGTCTCCCGATCCGCCGCCCCCGCCGCGACCGTCCGCGCCGCGCTCGCGG
>JACCDP010424810.1_pt1 | contig 38469 bp, 47 predicted proteins | sample 7445841 | NCBI WGS metagenome assembly JACCDP01 (sample SAMN15323441, study PRJNA562643) | freshwater metagenome | isolation source: river surface water | place: USA:Blue River Watershed | collected 2017-08-17 | reverse complement strand
TTATTAATTTATTAAATTAATAAATTATGAGTTAAATTTAGCAAATGAAAAAACTTTAGATAAATTAAAGTAATGAGCTCAATCTTATATTATAGTAACTATTGTAATCACTCTAAAGCACTTTTACAACAACTATCTAAAAGCGATGTTGCTAAAGAAATTCATTTTATTTGTATTGATAATCGTGTAAAAGATCAATCAGGTAAAACTTTAATTGTATTACAAAATGGCGAAAAAATTGTAATGCCGCCAAATGTTACCAAAGTGCCAGCATTATTATTGCTAAAAGAAAACTATCGTGTTATTTATGGTGAAGATATTACAAGATATTTAAAACCTAGACAAGTAGAAACAGTAAAACAAGCTACATTTAATAATATGGAGCCAATGGCTTTTGCTTTTGGTGGATTTAGTCAAACAGTTGCATCTGACAATTTTAGCTTTTTAGATATGGATGCTGAAGATTTAAAGGCAAGTGGTAACGGTGGTTTACGACAAATGCATGGTTATGCTACAATTAATGGCGATTTTACAATTCCTACACCAGATGAAGGTGGCCAATATACTAGTAGCAGTGATTTAGGAAAAATAAAAGATGGTGATAAGGCAATGGAGGCATATCAAAGACAACGTGATAATGATATAGCAAATATTAATTATAGAACAATGCCAAAATAAATATGATTAATCTAACTAATTAATTAATTAAGAAAACAGTTTAAAACTAAAATGCGTTATTATTAATATAAATTATAACATTAATAATAATAAATAATGTCTGTAAATTATTTAACCATTTTTAATAACCACTTTAATGAGTTCTTTGATGATATTCATAATGTTTTTCCAGATGATCCTGATATTTTAACTGCCAAAAATAGTCTATCTGCTATTAGAAAGGCTAACCCTAAGCTACTTATAGGAATTTGGTTAAGTTATATTTATTTTAAATATAAGGAACAAATTGATGCTGGTGATATTAACTTCTTTTTAGAAAAGGATTATAGCGAAGATTTAACCAATATGTCCTCTAAAAAGGTAATGGAAGCAATTGATAGACTACGTGAACCTGTAAAGGCTATGAATTTAGAAGATCAACAAAAAGTTATGAAATATATTCAAAATTTATCTAAATTAGCTATGATGTATGAGACTACTAAATAGTAGTATACAAATAATTTGTTAGTGTCTAAATAAAAAATATAGTATTATATTAAAAATCTGTATTTAATATAATAAATGGTAAATGAACCTGTAGATAAAGCTTTGTATAATAAGACAAAAAAGCAGCTATATAAAAAGTATCCAAAACATAGTGCATACAGAAGTGGCTTGTTAGTTCAAGCATATAAAAAAGCTTTTGCCTCTGTATATGGACCCAAAAAAAATCCATATACAGGTACAAAAGCCACAAAGAAAGTAGGACTAAATAGATGGTTTGCCGAAAAGTGGTTAAATCAAAGAGGCGAAGTTGGTTATAAATATAAAAGCGATGTTTATAGACCAACAAAGCGTATTACAAAAAAGACACCTACTACATTTGGCGAATTATCTAAAAAACAAATTAAAAAAGCTAGAACTGAAAAATATAAAACAGGACACGTAAAAAGATTTAAGAAGCTTTAAAAAAAATTGATTTAAAAAAAGGACTTAAAGATAACATCAGTATTATAACTAATATACAAACTATATAACAATCTAATATAATGTCTCGTTTCCTTAAGTTTTCCAACAGAATTGTAAATACCGCTTTTATTAAGCGTGTAGATATTGACAAAGAAGCTGAAAAATATACTATTTATATGACTTCAAATTCTTATGCTGGATTTTCAATCTTAGGTTCAGGTTTATTTCAAAGTAATCCCGATATTATTTGGGCTGGTAAAAAAGAGCATCCTGAGAGTTACAAGACTATTGATGACTGGATTAATCATATGCCACAATAAGTTAAATTAAATTATATGTTTTCTAAATGTAAGTGAATATCGTTCTCTATTTACTTTTTTTTCAACAGGAATTTCGTGTGTAAATTCCTTTTGAAAGTCACCAGCCATTTGAATTATTTTTGTTGGATCAGTTGGCAAATCTACTTCTATTTTATTTGTTAGTTTATTACGAATACGAAACTTTCTAACAGCTCCATATGAAATGGCGATTACTCCAACAGTATGTTCTAATCCAGATTCATCATCACTATGTTTACTAATATATTCTTCACCATTTAAATACTTGTTTATTAATATACCATTATAATCATAATTAAATTTTGTATTAATATATTTTAATAATTGTATTAAACAATTATGTAAAGGTTTAGACTTCATTAATTTATTATTGTATTTGTAACCAATTGAGTTATCAGAATAAAAACCCACGCTTCTATGTTGAATACAAGTTTTACCATATACTAGAATTTTAGGATTTACTATTAACTCATGATCACAAATTTCAACACATTCTTTAACTAATTCTAAAATATTATTAGGAATAGTATGTGTTATAAGTGATGACTTTTCGGTTTGTAAAATTACTTCCATTTTATTAATTTATAAATTTGTTAGTTTACTATTAATATTAATATTAATTAATTATAAAATTAAAATAAATTCAATTTTTTAAATATATTTAATTAAGTTTGATTTAAACATATATTTTATATTAAAGATATAATTATTAATATGACAACTGTTCAAATTCCAGAGGATTTTTATAAAATTATTGATGATTTTGTAAATGATATGATTACTACTTTTCCTGAGTATGAAGCATTAATTCGTAAATGGTGGAAAGTTAAGGATTATTCACAAATTGAAGATTTAGAAGACAGAGAAAAGTGTATGTTAGCTGACAAATATAAGAAATCTTTATTTGTTTACCGTCATTGTTCCAAGGTTTATCCTGAACGCTTTTTTGATATTTTGTATAAGAATGCTGAGATATTTAGTCAAAACTCTGAGACAGTAACCGAATTCCTACCAGGTATTGTATTTAAGCAATTATGGACTGATGACATTAGTGATTCCACCAAAGAAACTATTTGGAAATATTTACAGTTAATTCTTTTTTCCGTTGTTGGCTCCATAGATGATAAGGAAAAATTTGGCGACTGTGCTAAGTTATTTGAGGCAATTAATGAAGACGAATTAAAAGCCAAGTTAGAAGCCACTTTAGCTGAAATGCAGGGACTATTTCAAAGTGAAACTAGAGATACAAGTAGTGATGGTGAAACTAGTGGTAAAGAAAAATCAAGTGAAGGAGGATTGCCTTCAGGGTTACCATCTGCTGAAGAATTACATGGACATATTAATGAAATGATGGAAGGTAAGTTAGGAAAGTTGGCAATGGAGTTAGCCGAAGAAACCGCAAATGAACTAGATTTAGATATGAATGATGCTAAATCGGCAACAGATGTGTTTCAAAAGTTGTTTAAAAATCCCGGTAAACTAATGGGAATGGTTAAAACAGTTGGCTCTAAATTAGATCAAAAGTTAAAGTCGGGTGAAATTAAAGAAAGCGAACTAATGGAAGAATCAAAGGAACTTCTTAATAAGATGAAAAATATGCCTGGAATGGATAATATTGAAAAGATGTTTAGCAAAATGGGTGGTGCTGGTGGATTAGGTGGTATGATGGCTAATATGATGGGTTCCGCAGGAAGAGGTAAGGTTAATGTAGGAGCAATGGAATCTGCTTTAAATAAGAATCTTAAAATGGCTAAAATGAGAGAACGTATGAAGGCAAAGGTAGAACAAAAGCAACAAGCTAATGCTAATGCTTCTACTAGTAATAGCAATGTATTTAGTGTTGGTGAAAAGGCTGAAAAAACTCCTATTAATGCTAGACCAAGTATTATTGAAGATAATACGACCGTTAAAAGCGAATCTAAGAAAAAGAGTAAGGGTAAAAAGTAAATAATATTTTTTATATTTTATTATAAATATAAAAAATTAAGTCGTAATATATATATAAGTATAATGTCAACACAATTTTGGTTTAATTCTCCAGCTGAACTAATTAGTACAGAAGTTTGGCCAACTAATTTTATGTCAACTAATCAAAAATTAAATGCCATTAGTCGTTTAGTAATTATTTTATCTGTTTTAGGCTTTTTATTTAGTGGTTTTAATCCTCGCTTTTTATTAATTGGCATAATTACTATACTAATTATGGTGCTTTTATATAGATATAAAAAGTTTGAACCATTTGCTAATGGTGTATTAAATAATAATGAAGCCAATCCAAGTTTAGCTATTCGTGATGAAAGCACACCTATTAGCACTATTGACTACGAAACTGGTCGCATTAATTTAGATTCAAATACTTCTTTAAAACCTTATTTAGCTAAGGAGTTTCATCCAGTTAGTAGAAAGAATCCAATGGGTAATGTATTGTTAACTGAAATTATGGACAATCCTGAGCGTAAGTCAGCACCACCTTCATTCAATCCGGAAGTTTATGATGAAATTAACTCGGCTACTAAGAAGGCAGTCCAGCGTATGAACCCAGATATTAAGAACACTAGCAAGCAATTATATGGCGATTTGGCTTCAAATTTTGAATATGATTTGTCAATGCGTAACTTTTATACAATGCCTAACACTCGTGTGACCAATGATCAAGGGGCATTCCAAGAGTATTTGTATGGAAATCTAATGTCCAGTAAAAATTCAGATTTTGAAGGCGCTATTATGCGCGAAAAGAATGCTGAAAGATATATACTTATCTAATTTAATTAACAAAATTATTTATATTTTATTTTATTTAGATAATATATAAATGGCTCAACAAAATGTTACAAATGTAGTATTAGAAGATTATGGTAATTATGCTAATTTCGATTTTACAGGTGCTAACTTTACAGGTGCTGATTTAGTAAATGCGAATTTTGTTTTTGATGCTAATGATGAATTTAATCCTGCTATTTTAAAAAACGTTACTTGGCCAAATTGGGCATCTAATGTAGTATATGATTCTGTTATATTAACAAAAAATCAAATGATAGACTTAAATGAACGTAATCCTTCAAATGAAAATAATAGAATATTTGATACCATTGTAGATCCAGACAATTCAGGAAGAAGAGGATTTGATGTATTTATTGAACAGTTTAGTTGGGAACGACCTCCAACCCAACAAGGTGGTAAGCGTAGCAAACGAAGTAAAAGAAGAAAAACTAACAAAAAAGCTAAAAAAGTTAAAAGAAGAAAAACTAATAGAAGATATAAAAAATAAAAAATATGTTTGTTTAATATATGGGCAAATTAAATAAAAAATATACAAGAACTAACAAAAAACAAAATAAAAAAAGAAGGAAAACTACCCGAAGGGTAAGAGTAAAAAAGGGTGGTCACGAAAGGGAAGATGTCCCACATTATCATTTAATAGTACAATTACCAAATGGTAGAAGAGTTGAATTATTTGCTTTATTTGCTAAGTCGGCAAAAGCAAGACCTGGTATTAATGAAATTGATGTAACATCGGCAACAATAGGCGATTTAAAAACAGCTATAATTGATAAAGAAAAAGGATATAGTTGGGATGTTACTTTAAATAAATCACAACCATCTTGGATAATGGATCCTAATAATCCAGGTAAAACAAAACCATTTACATTATTTTGGAAAGACAAAGCATTATTAAATAATGATACAAAGCTTAGAGATATTATTGTAGATGGTGAAAGGTTACCATTATATACACATAGTAAAGAAATAGAGCCAATTGTTATTAAATTAGATGGAACATTTGATCGTTCTTCAATAGTAGAAACAGAAGTAATTAAAGATGAAGAATTTAAAGATACACCAGATGAATAGTAGCCAAATATAATATATTAAAATGTCTTTAATTAGTTTTAATATATAATTTATTTAGATAATATATAATTTTATTTAGATAATATATAAATGAATAATAATGTACGAAAGGTTAAAGATTCAAGTGGAACTGAACATATACTTCGTTCAGGTGCTGATTTAAGTAATATAGATTTTACAGGTGCTGACTTTATAAATGCTGAATTACATGGTATAAACTTTACAGGTGCTAACTTTACAGATGCTAAATTAAGCGGCACGGATTTTGTTTATAACGCAAATAGTGAATTAAAACCTGCTATTTTAACAAACGTTACTTGGCCAACTTGGTACTATGATATAAAAACCCGTCCTATTATAGTAACGGATAAGCAAATAATGGACTTAGACCGCGCTAACTTTTCAGCACGTAATGGCAAATATGATAATAATGGTATTAACGAATTTATACTAGCAAGCAGAAGGGTTGTAAAAATAACAGAAGATCAAACAAGCAAAGAACAGCGTGGTATGCAACAAGAAGATATAAGAAGCAAACAAGTAAGAATACAAGAAAGATTAAACCGTGCTACAAAAGCATTATTAACTAATAATGAAGAAGAATCTGATACTGAAAATGAATGTAAAATTTGTTTTGAACCATTTATAGATGGCGATACAGTTGTTGATGCGCATAAATATGAAAATGGTAAACCAGGTCATCATTTATTTCATAAAAATTGTTTATTAAAATGGTGTAAAAGACAACAAACTTGTCCATACTGTAGAGAAGAAATACGAACTATTTGTAATGAAATTTCAGATAATATTAGAAAAGGTGGCAAACGTAGTAAAAAACGAGTAACTAACAAAAAAGCTATTAATAAAAAAAGTAATAAAAAAGGTACCCGAAGGGTAAGAAAAGTAACTAACAAAAAAAGCAACTAATAAAAAAGGTAAAAGAAGACTAACTAACAAAAGAAGAATAAGAAGATATATAAAATAATATTTAGATATTATATATGGATTTAACATTGTTAATTAGTGCGGTAGTATTCTTTGGTCTAATAGGTATTGTAACAGCTATTCACAAGTCAGGAGATGAGCCATCAATTTTGTCACAATCAGGTGGTTCAAAGAAGTCAGGAAAATTATTATTCCTGGCTTTTGTATTTTTAGCAGTAATTTTTGTTAGTTATTAAATTGTTAGTTTAATCTTTATTTAGAAAATATAAATTATTATAATTAATAATAAATTATAATAATATTGTCTTTTATATATATAATAAAATGGCTTACATTTCTAACTATACTTTTCAAAATATGAGTAGACTCGGTTCCGACAGTTGTTGTCTTGACCAAAACACAATTCAAAATTCCGAAGCTTGTTCTTATATGTTACAAAATTACAGTATTAGCGATTGTTCTATGAGTAAGGCCAAACAATTAGCAGTAACTCAGCCTGGTGTTAATTACAAGGGTGGTTTTGGCTCAGACTTTTGTGGTTCCAATATTGATGACTCATCTCGTCTTCTAATTGGTAGCACACAAACAAATCCCAAGTGCCGTATTAGCTTATTTCAGCGTCCTTTTGCTACTGTCCCGTTTTTGGGACGTGGGTCAGTTGACCCAGTAGTAGAAGCTCAAATTCTTCAAGGTGAGATGGGAACTAACAAACGTAGTATTACTAAGATGGGTGAAAAGAGCCATTTATCATATAGAACTACACCAATGATTCCAGAGGTTAAGCAAAATATTCAAAATCCTGCTAATTTAGTAGAAGGTGTTGCTGCTGAAGGATGGGTTAGAGGTGGTGTACCATCCCGTGAACTAACAAGAGATAGAGAAAGTCAGGCTACTGGTGGTAGATATTAATTAAATATACTTTGTTAGTTATAACTTAAATATAAAACTTTAATTACAATATAATAATTTATATTGTAACTAACAAAATAAAAAATGCTAAGTAAATATGATATAAATGTAGATGTTAAATATAAGCGAATTGAAACAGAATTGTTAGAAAACTACTCTAACAAAGTTAGTGAAAAAGAAGTTGATACTAACAAATTATCTAAAGAATATCCGGATAGAGCTTTTGATGAAGACTATAATGAAGAAGATATTAAGTTTATTTGTGAAGAATTATATAGATTTGAGCTACTATCAGCATTTAAAGCAGAAACTATTTTAGATGATGCTATTGATAATGGGTTAACAGAACTTTGGTCTTTTATTAACAATAGTTCTAATAAAGAATTTATAGAATTAGTAGAAAAATTTAGCGAAAAGATGGGAATAGCTTTTTTAGAAGATGATAAAAAAGAGGCTGCTAATAAATTAGCTTTTAGTTTAATGTTTAATTATGATTTGTATTATATTATTCATCAAATTATTAGAGAATACGTGAAAAATGGTCAAATTGATAATAGTTTGTTAGTTACATTGGATTTAGAAATTGATAAAATGAATTATAATTAATAAAATATAAATTATTATTATAAATAATATTTATAATAATAAATAATAATATTATAAATAAGTAATATAATGGCATCAACAAGAAATAAAAATACACCTGGTAATTATTGTTTACAACAAAGAAGTTACGCAAATGGTCGTGATTATTTAATGTATGAACATGCTTCATATGGGTCTGCTTATGATACTAGAGTAGCAGGTAATGGTCTTAATCCAGGATATGTTCCTTGGAATAAGTTATCAAATAATGCGGCTGATATAGAATCATTTTTGTTTGGTATTAATTCAACTAATTTAGTAAAACCACAAGGTCCATTAACACCTGAGCTTAAATGTTTAAAGTCAAATGATTTATATAAGATGCCAGAAGTATATATACCAGAACCTTTAGTAGTATCTAAAACTGCTAGACCTTTTTTAGGGTAACTTGTTAACCAAAAGGCGTAGCAGAAGGGTAATTTGTTAGTTTATTATAATTATAAAACTAACAAAATAATATAATTTTACTAAAATATATATTTTAAGAAAAAGAAATATAAAATTAATATAATATATATTTTAATATGAGTAACATAAATGCAAATACTATAAATGTTACAAATTTAAATACACAATTCATAAATGGAGTTTCAGTAAGTAAAATAGTTCCTGGCTATTACCCATGTAATTTATGTGGTGATGATAATAGTTGTGGGTGTGAATGTGCTGAACCATGTGATTATACACCAGGCGAATGTGAATGTTATAATCCAGGTCCAGGTTGCTGTAATGGAGGCGGAGGCGGGGGAGGAATAGGACCAACTGGACCACAAGGACCGCAAGGATTACAAGGTCCTACTGGCGCTTCTAATACAGGGCCAACAGGATTACCAGGAGATAGATATTTAACACAAACAACTGGAATAGTTAATTTAACACCAGTTGGACCACTTATATTAAATGTAGGAACAGGTTTAGCATATATTCAAGGTAATTCAGTTATAGTAGTAGCACAAAGTGATCCAAATGGTCATACATTTGAAGGAACTGTAACAAGTTATGATAAGGTAACCGGTGTTTTGGTAATAGATGGTATTACAAATATTATAGGAACATATCCATATAATAGTGTTTATAATGTAAATTTAGATGGTATTAATGGACCAACGGGACCACAAGGACCTACAGGCTCACAAGGGTTACAAGGTAATACAGGACCTACAGGAACATTTAAACCAGATGGAACATTATATGGTGATTATATTTATTGGAATAATCAACTAGTGCCACCCCAATGGACTGTTGGTTCAACTGGTATTAGTATTGGGGCACACGCAGGAGAATTTTTTCAAGGAACTGCTTCAGTAGCACTTGGTTATTATGCTGGAAATACAGGTCAAGGACAAAATGCAGTATCTATTGGTTATAATGCTGGACAATTAGTTCAAGGTACTGAATCAATTGCAATTGGAAATCAATCTGGTTATGCTAGTCAAGGAACTTATTCAGTAGCAATTGGTTATCAATCTGGTAGAACTATACAAGGTAATCAAGCTACTGCTGTTGGTTATTATGCTGGTGACGCTACACAAGGAGCAAACTCTGTTGCTGTTGGTAGTAATGCTGCTTTTACTAGTCAAGGAACTGAATCTGTTGCAATTGGAAATAGGGCTGGTTATAATAGTCAAGGAGCTTATTCTGTTGCGGTTGGAACAAGAGCAGGAAGTAATACTCAATCATTATATAGTGTAGCAATTGGAAATAATTCTGGTTATGAAAGTCAACAAAGTGCTGCTATTGCTATTGGTCAACAAGCAGGATATAATTATCAACAAGGAAATTCAATTGCTATTGGTAATAATGCAGGATATACTGGCCAACAAAGTAATAGTATTTCAATTGGAACTTTTGCTGGGCAAAATACACAAGGTAGTTCTTCTATTGCTATAGGTGATTCTGCTGGTAATAGTAACCAAGGTGATTATTCAGTAGCAATAGGTTATAAAGCAGGTCAAACAGGACAATTTACAGATTCAATAGCAATTGGAAGAGAAGCTGGTAGTACTAATCAAATTTTAAGATCAGTTGCTATTGGTAGCTATGCTGGTTCTATTAATCAAGATGAGCAAGTTGTTGCTATTGGTTATGGTGCTGGTCAATATAATCAAAGTATAGGTTCTGTGGCATTAGGAGCTTTTGCTGGTGTAACAGGTGAAGGACAAGATTGTGTTGCAGTTGGTAGATTTGCTGGTAAAATATCACAAGGAAATAGAGCAATTGCGATTGGATTTCAAGCAGGAGAAACAAACCAACCAGCAAATAGTATTATATTAAATGCTTCTGGAACATCATTATCTGGTTCAACTATTAGTTCTTTTTATGTAGACCCAATTCGTAATCAAGTTGGTAATACATATGGACTTTACTATAATCCTACAAGTAAAGAAGTTATATATGATTTAGCAACAGCTGGGCCTACAGGTCCACAAGGGTTAGAAGGACCTACAGGACCATATAATTCATTAATTCAACAAGTTACACAAGAGCCAATGGGTCACCAAGTTAGAACAGATTCAACAATTAGTTTTGATAGTAGTACTCGTATTTTTACTATTTCACCAACAAGTGCATCATATAATGTATGGGTTAAAGGAATATTATTTACAATATCAAGCACACAAACAATAACAATTCCAAATACTACAAACTTATATTATATTTATTTTGATAATACAGGAAATATTGGTGTTCAAACAACATTTTTTATTTGGGACCAACAAGCCCCAACAGCATATATTTACTATGACTCAGCAAATCCTACTGAATATATGCTTTTTGATGAAAGACACGGTATAACTATGGATTGGGCAACACACGAATATTTACACAGAACAAGAGGAGCAGCAATTGCTAATGGTTTTGGAATTACATATCCTACATTAGAATTACCTAATCCTACAAATACAGATTTAGAATTTACTTTAAATGAAGGAACATTTTTTGACGAAGATTTACAAGTAGATATAACAAATGGAGCACCTGGCATATGGTCTACAATTTTATCACCAGTTTTACTACCAATATTATATTTAAATGGAACTGGTTGGAGAAAACCAACTGCTACTAATTATCCTTTATTTAATAATGGAGTTATAGGAAGACCGTATTATAATAGTATAAGTGGAGGAATAGGTAGTTTAACACAAGTTCCTAATAATAATTATACTAATATGTGGATAGCCGCAACAAATATGGCATATACACCAATTATAGCAATTATGGATCAAAATTTTTATACAAATGTAGATAAAGCAAAACAATCATTATGGGAAAATTTAAATTTAACTGGATTACCAATTGTTGAATTAAGACCACTTTATCAACTAACATATAGATGTTCGGATAGTTATACATCAAATGATTATAGAAGTAGTTTATATTTTGTTACAGATATTAGATCTTTTAGTTCAATAACTGGTATAGCTTCATCAAATGTAGGTCCTACTGGTTCACAAGGTCCTACTGGTGCGAGTGTTATTTTACAATATAACTCATTAAATACTGGTTTTACAAATTCACTACAAACAACTGCAAGTGTGTCTTCAGCATTTACTGGATTAGGTATAAATGGTTATGCAGCATCTGGATATAGTTTATCAATAACTCCACAAAATTCATTAAATAAAATAAAAGTTACATTTAAAGTAAAATATATTACATCAAATAGTGCTAGTGAAACACTAACAATTGGTATTGCTAAAACAACTAATGGAGGTGTATCATATTCACTTGTAGGCCAAGATACTATTTTAGGAACAGGTAATGGTAGTGGTTCACTAAGAGATATTTATTCATTTGTTTTTATGGATACAGCAAATTCAACAAATGCTATAACATATGCTTTATTTTATCAATTAAATTTAGGCAGTTTACCTGCTTCATCATCAATGGGTATTATTGGAGATAGCACATCATCAAATTGTATTATATTAGAAGAATATAATGCTGGTGGAATAGCAGGAATTGGTAATACTGGCCCAACTGGAAATACTGGACCTACCGGACCGTCTGATGGTGCACCAGCTGGTACAGTAATTGCGTGGTCTGGACCACTAACTTCAACAATAACAGGACCATATTTATTGTGTGATGGTTCAAATGTTTCAAGAACAATATATAGTGAATTATTTAATGTAATAGGAACAACTTATGGAATTGGTGATGGTGCAACTACTTTTACTTTACCAAACATAAAAACTCGCGTTATAACAGGTTATGACAATACTGATTTAAGTTTTAATTTAATAGGTTTAACAGGTGGAAGTAGTTCAACAACATTGATAGAAAATAATTTACCAGCACATACACACCCTGCAACAACAACAGCAACTGATAGTGGTCATTCACATAACATTCAAAGAACTAATGTAGCAGCATCATCATCTGGAATTGATACATCTGTAGTATATCAGTTACAAGCAAATACAGGAACAAATTATTCATCAACACAAGGTGGTAATGCAAATATAACTGCTAGCACTACAGTTAATAATAATACAACAACAAATACGCCAATTAATAATTTACAACCATATATTGTTATGAGATATTACATAAAATACTCATCAGGTAATTCTAGTTTAGGACCTACAGGTCCAACAGGTGCAAGTCAATGGATAAACACTAATTTTACAAATTCAATTACAGGGGACTCATATGTTGGTATAGGTGTAACAGGAACTGATGTAATAGTTGGAGGTAACTTATATGTATCTGGTAAAATAGACCCAACTAGTTTAACACTATCACAAACTGGATTTCCAAATATATCAACATATGGTCTTACAGGAACTGGAGGATATATAAACAATATTAATTTATTACAATCTGTAAATAATACAGATTTAGTTGTAGAAGGAAAAGGAACAGGTGATGTGATTTTAAAAACTAATAGTGTTAATAGAGTAACTGTTGCTGATAATGGTATAACAACATTTTCAACCTTGCCAGAATGTTCTACTGTTCCAACAACTGCTAATCAATTAGTAAATAAACAATATGTTGATACTACATTTTCAAAAAATAATATTTTAACAACAAATGCAGGTGTAAATATAAGTGGAGGTGCGTGGAATAATATATATGATTTTGGAACACTATTACCAGGAACATATATATTTAATTTTATGGGATATTTTGAATATTCAATAACAGGAACATCTTGGGCTGGTTGTAGATTATATAATAACACAATATCAGGAGATATTACGGGTTATAATCAAAGAACAAATTTAAATGGAACATCAACTTATGCAGCAATAGGAGGAAGTCATATTTTTGTTCTTGCATCATCAGCAAATGTTATATTTCAAGGTTTTAGTAATGCAAGTGGAACTACATTAGTATATACAAATTTAGGTTATCAAAAAATAGTTTAATTAAATATAATATATAATATTTATAATATATTTAATTATAAAAATATATTATAATGAGTAACTTATATTTAACAGACCCATCTGGAACAGATAATTGGAATTTAAGAGTAAATAATATTAACAGTAATACTAATACAGATTTAGTTGTAGAAGGTAGAGGAACAGGAGATGTAATTTTAAAAACAAATAATGTAAATCGTCTTACTATTAGTGATACAGGTTTTCAAACATTTCAAGGTGGAATGACTTATAATAATGCTACTAATACTTTAACTGCTACAAATTTTTCTGGAACAACTACTAATGCTAATAATGTAGCAACAACCTTATCTTCTACAAATTCTTCTTTTTATCCAACATTTGTATCTACCACAAGTGGTAACAATCCTATTAATGTTGATACAGATTTAACATATAATCCATCGACAAATTCTTTAAATGTTGTTAATATAAATGCTACAAATAGTTATCAAAAAAATGGAACAACTATTGTATCAATGAATTATGGCACAATTAGTTTTTTTGTTTCAGGAACAACAACGCCTACATCATATAATATTACAATGCCTGCTGGTTGTGATTGTTATAATTTAATATCATGGACACCTGTAGCAGCAATAAATAATTATTTAACTATTTTTGATTGGTCTGTTGGACCATGGAGTGGTGTACTAGCAACAAATCAAATACGTATTACAGCTGCTTTAGGTAATGGCGTTCATTTAGAAAATTTTACAATAGCTTTTTATTGGAGAATTTAAACAGGTATATTATTAATAATACTTTGACTAAAATTAGTTTGATACCAAATAGGATTAAACATATTACCTTGTTCTAACCAATTCCAATAATTAACTTCCCAAATTAATTTGTTAGTTATACTTAAAAATATAGGAAACATATTAATAGCTGTTGCTGTAAATTCTAATAAAGATTCTTTATCACCAATAAGAATAGTAGCACAAAAACGCCAATTAACTTCATTTAAATAATCATTATTATTTTTTTCATAACATCCTGGTGTAATAATACATTTTTTATTTTGAAAAACTGATTGATTACTAATATGTTTTAACTTAGCTAACGGCACTTCTCTTTCAGGAAACATATATAATATAGAAAAATCTATCCAGCAAAAATATTGTGAATTAAATATATTAGTTTCAATTGCTCTTCTAACAAATTCTACTTTTGAATTAATTAATATTATATATTCACGTGTATCTTTTATTTCACTTCTATTAAAAGGCAGTGTTAACTGTTTATTAAATTTATTTTCATAATTATTAGTAATTTGGTATGCTATTAAATCTTCAAATTTAATAATAGAAAGTAATTTTACATTTGAATACTTAGCCAATGTGGGTTGTAAAAGTATTTCATAAACTGGGCAACAAAAAAGAACAATTTGTATGCCAGTTTGTGCTAGTTCTTCAAATCTATCTATTCTTTTTTGTTTACTTTTTCTTACATCTACTTCCTCATCTTTGTTATTATAAATATCAAATATCGCGCTAACAAAAGTTGTCATAATTATTTTATATATAAATTAATAAATATGTTTTTATATTGTATTTTCTATTAATAATAAATTTATATTTTATTATTAATAACTAATTTTATCAGTCGGTTTTTTACAAAACCTTTAAGTGCCAAAAGCACAACAGTTACTTACTATGTAAGTTAAAACTCAGGTTCATGTTTTTTAAATAAACATCCTTGAACCGGTAAATTTCTAATATCAGTTGTTACAACTGCCGGGTTTTGATTATTACAATCATACATCCAAATTTTTATAATACAAAAGTTCTTTTTGGGCGAAATTGTAATACCAGTTACAGCATTAGTAAACTGCATATTAGTACTAATACTATCACCTACAAGCGTGTAGGTTAAATCTCTCCATACATCACATACATTTTTGTTAGATACCTTGTATGAGAAGCATCCACCAGAACGATTCTTAGGGTCCTCCCACATAGGCATAACTCCATCGCGCATAATGAATAACATACAATTTTTAACCATAGCATCAGGTAATACACTAATAATCGCAATAACTTCTTCAACAGTTGTAAAAGTTACAATAGGCTTGTAACTCTTAGGAGTCCAATCTGGATCTTGAGGTAAATGCGCCCATAAAGTCCATTTATACTTAAGATTATTAAACTCTTGAACTTCTACTTGGTCTGTCATTTTATTAGTAGTGTTAATATTTGATATAGGTGTTGTTGCTGATTCAGAATCTGCTTGAGGAGTACCCATTGTATATAAATATTATTCAATTTTTTTTAAATTGTTTTTTAAATTAATATTATTTTCAACCCCCTTTGTAATATAATAATTATCATAGCTAAATTTAATACTATCATTTTCATTTATACTAACAACATCCATGTTTTCATCTAAAATAATACCTGTATAACTAAAGACATTACCTTTATCTAAAGATAAATCTACTTCACAATAATTTGTTAAATAATATGCGATAAATTCTTTATTAATTATATTATTAACTATATAATAAGTATATCTAGGATTTGATAAATTAATTTCATATTCATCACCTAAATAGTTTATAGACATGCTAACAAATTTCCAGTTTGTTAGTGTATAGTATGAATTAACATTGTAATTGATATCTGGAATTATTATATGGATATTTTTATTATTTACATTTTTTGTATTATAAATAACTAAATCATAACCATGTCCAACACTATCTACTTTTTTGCCATTTTTATATATTTGTATACCTGAATCTACTATTTTATTATTATTTTTATTAAAGTATTTATTAGCATATATTTGACAATAACTATAAAAATATACTGCTTTATATCCTAAATTATAAATAATTGGCAACTCCATTACTTTTTTAAATAAGTAATTAATTATTGAAGAAAGCATTTACTATTAATATATAAAATTGTTTTTAAATAGTTTTTTATAAAAGTATTTTTAAAAAAGTATTTTATAAAAATCTTTTACTATATGGATCACTTGATTCATATAATGATGGAGCATTTGAACTATTATAATAACTATTTTTATAATCATTACTAATATTAGTATTAGTAATACTATTACTGCTACTACTTGTAGGAACTTGTGTTACCACATTTGTAAATACTAAATTACCATTTGAAAAAGTATATGGCGTTTGTTTTGTTGTCATATCAGTTTTACCAGTATCTGAATTAAGACCAAATATGTATAACAGAACTGAAACTATTACTGTCATAAAAATAAATGGAATAAATACAATAACCCATGATATAACATCTAAACCACGTTTACATAAGGCATCTAATAAAATTGTAATCATAGTTGCTACAATTAACTTCATAAATGCTGTATTATACATACCCTGAAAAATATCAATAATAATTTGTGTTAATGAAAATACAATATATATTAATGCTGGAGCACATATGTCAAACATTATATATATTGTATTTATATTTTTAATTATTATTGATTAAATAAAAGTTACCTCTCCATCCTTAATAAAACCAATCTTTTTACCTACATCTCCATCCTTATCAACTTCATATAAATCACCATTTTCTTCGTCGGTAGCAAAATATGTTACATCATCAATCTCAATCTCAAATACCTCTAAACCTTCTTCTTGTTGTTCTTGTTCTTCCTCCTCTGCTTCGCTAGCTACTTCTTCTTCTTCTACTTCCTCTGCTTCGCTAGCTGCTTCTTCTTCCTCTACTTCACTAGCTACTACTTCTACTTCTTGTTCTTCTTCCTCTGCTTCGCTAGCTGCTTCTTCTTCGTCTGCTTTGCTAGATACTTCTAAGGTTTCGTTAGAAACCAACTGCTCTTCTTCTTCCTCTGCTTCACTAGCTGCTGTTTCTTGTTCTTCTGTCTCTTCTTCATCTGCTTCTTCTGTCTCTTCTTCATCTGCTTCTTCTAAGGTTTCGTTAGAAACCGACTGCTCTTCTTCTTCTGCTTCGCTAGCTACTTCTAAAGAAACCGACTGTTCTTCTTCTTCATCATCTTCATCTTCTTCAACTAAAATAATATTAGGCTTAGGTTTTTCTTTAATTTCTAATGTAATATTTTCCTTAGTTTGACTAACTGGCTCAGTAGGACCAGTCATACCAGAATAAGGTAAATTATTAGTATTAGTATTAGACAAATTATAAATGCTAGTTTGAATTCTAATAAGAGAATTATTAATGTTTGAACACATATTAAATAAACTTTCAATTTGTTGTTTATGAACTTGACTATCATCTTGTAACTTTTTAATCATTAAACTATTATCAACCTCGTTAGTAATGGAGACTTTTTGCATATTTACATTAGCTAATACTTGTTTAACAATAGGTAAATTTAGGATTGCTTCATTATTTTCATCATTTTTTACATTAGTTACTAAGTTATTAAGTCTATTACGCAAAATGTTGCTAACTTCAGCAACAATAGATTCAATTTCGTTGTTAGGAGTCATTATTAATTAATTAAGGGGTTTATAATCTAAGTTATAATATACTATAATTAATTGCGTTTAATATGATTTAAAAAATAATTTATTAAATATATATAGATATTTTAATTATTAAAATGACAGACAATATAAGTTTTTTAAGTAATAATGACATTGAAAAGCGTGTAAAAATGGTAATGGCACAAACAACTTATAATAAAGAAGAAGCAAATGAAAAGTTAAAATTATTTAATTATGATTATATTAAGGTAATTAAGGATTTTATGAAAATTCCTGAAAAAAAGGTTGAAGTAAAAACTGTTAACCAAGAAATTTACAAACAAATTAGACATAGTTTAGATGAATCAATGCGTAAATATAATGAGAAAAATCCAGTTAATATTGACCAAATTAGAGAAAATATTCAGGAATCTCAGGCGGCACTTTTAAATAAAAATAAAGATGAATAAAATATTATATACTACTATTGTATAGTAATATGAGTAAAAATTTAAATAGATTATTAGATGAAAGAAACGCATTATTAAATAATATAGAACAAACAAAAATTTTATTACAAAATGCTTTGGCAAGAGCAACCGATTTTGATGAAAGATATAAAAATCAAAAGAAAATAACATATACAGGTAAAAAAGTTACAGAACAGGAAATTTTACAAAATGTTGAAGATATACAAACAAATATTCCCAAATACAATGCTTTATTTGAATTATATACAAGACAAAATAATGAGCTAGCACCTTTAATTGCTGAAGAAAGACAAAAAATTAATAATGAAACTAAAAAATCAGAGCAAAAATATGCTGAATTAAGAACCAAAGAAGAAAAACGTCAAGAAGATATTAAAAAATTACAAGATGGCTTAACAACATTACGTCAAACTGTTTCAGCTAGTGCTTCTGCTTCTACAAAACCACTTACATTTATGGAACGATTAACACAACGAATAACACTTCCTTCAAATGTTAAAATTGTAGGTGAATCTAGTGATGAAGAAATTGATATGGAAGAAGCTTTAAAAGATGTTGAGTTTAAAATTGGTGGTAAAAGAAAGTATTCTAATAAAAGAAAACGAAAGTATTCTAAAAAAAATAGATCTAATAAAAGAAAAAAGAGAAAAGCTAGTAGAAGAAGATAAATAATATATAAATTGTTACAACTCTTATATATTATTTTAGTTATATAGTTAACTAGTTAACTACTTAATAAGCCAAACTTTTCAGTAACCGCATTGCTTTTATTTTGTGGTTTTCTTTGTAGTCGCTTTTTTACCTGATAATTATTGGAAGGAATAATTTTGTTATTAAGAATAAATTCATCATTATCTTCGTGTAGTTCAGGTAGTACTCTAGTAAGTGGTTTATCAACAATTAAAAATAAGCGTTCATTTTGTAGTAAAGCTCTATATTCTTGAATAGACAAATTGCCATAAAACTTTTCCAACATATAGTAAGGATTAGGAGCAGGTTTAATATTCTTCTTGTAGTTGTAAATTTTAGAGTAAATATGGTTTAATAAATGATAACGTTCAAACTTAGTAGAACTGTCAATATTTTCCTCCATAAGGTGAGCAGTAGCACATTCGGGGCTACAAAAGCAACCATAAACTTGATAAGATCCATTCATAAAGCATCTGGGAATATAAATTGCTGGATTATCAAAGTCACATGTGCACCAAAAGCAGGCAGATTTTTTGTCGCTAATATTGTTATGATGTAAATTATGCTCAAGTTGCTTTAATTTGCGCCAAACATCATCTTGACAATAATCATCATCATACTCATCATCTGTATTATAATCAACTTGTTTATTTTTCTTAGAAAATGTTAAATTTGTGTTGTTAGTATTACTACTATTATTATTATTATTATTTAAGTAAAAGTATGTAGAATTGTTGTTAAAAGTGTTATTTTCATGATTAAGTAATAAGTCATAAGAAAGGTCAGCATTACTATCATATGCTTTAACACTATCTTCACAATTGTTATGATTTTCTAAGTCTTTCATAGAACATTTTAAATGTAAAATGACGTTTTGTTTAATTTCGGTGTCAACTACGGTAGCTTCAACTTGTTGAATAATTTTGCCACCTTTAGGCTTGCGACCACGCTTTTTGCCCGTAGGGCCCGTAGGGGCAGGTGCAGTAGGTCCCAAAGGGATAGAAGCAGGTTCTAAAGAAGAGCTAGTATTTGGTTCTGTTTCTTCAACTAATTCATTATTAGTAGTAGATGCTAAATTTAACGCAGCCAAAAGTTCTTTTTTAGATTTGCGACCACGCTTTTTCCCCGTAGGGGCAGGAGTAGGGGCAGGAGCAGGGTTAGGAGTAGGTGTAGAATTTACTTCATCATTATCAATATTATCAGTCATTTTAATTAGTTTATTTAAATATATATTAATTATGTGACTTCAATTTAAATAGTTTTAATATATATTTTAACTGTTAGTTTAAAGAAAAAAAAGTTTTATAATTAATAAATATTTACTTTTCATAACAAGAACGGCAAACAGGAATATAATTATCTGAACCAACAACAGTTTGTTCTCTTTCATTAGTTAGTCGTTTTGAAAATATAGCTCTAGTACCATCTTTACAAAGTGAACATAATGATGTTAGTTTGGTTACTTTATCACATAGTGGAATTAAATCTAATATATGTCCAAATTTCTTTCTTTCAAAGTCACCATCAAGTCCGGAAACATAAATTTTCTTGCCTTTAACTAACATAAGTTTAACAAATTCTTCTAAGTCAGTAAAGAACTGTCCTTCATTAATTAAAATAACTTCACTTGACATAACTTTAAATTTATCTTGTAATCTAGGAATTGAATCAGTTGGATGTTCAATATCAATATATTCAGAATATAAGTCCATTAGTTTATCAGTTTTAATACAAGGTATTTTTACTTTATCATGAGTTGACATCATTTCATTATCATATCGGTTGTCAATTAAATGATTAATTACAGCAACTGATATATCACAAAACTTATATTGTTTATGTAGTTCTACTAAAAATGAAGTTTTACCTGACTTCATTGAACCTACTATTAATTCTAAATAAGCTCCGGATTTGTGTGACATATTATCGTGTAAAGTAAATTTGTTAGTTACTGACATTTATTATGTCTAAATATTATATTTCAATTTTTTTAATTTATATTGTCAACTTTTTTGCCTAAATATTTGCCCCAATATAAAAGAAAATAATTTTTACAAATAAACTAATTTATTTAATTTCGAAAACAAGTTAAAACTAACAAATTAATATCTATATTAGTTTAACAAACTATGACAAAGATTCCATTAGTAGAAGCATATAGGCCTACCCATTTTGACGAAATTGTATTAGATCCTCTTAATAAAAAGATTTTAAAAAATATTATTAACACATCATATTTTCCAAATTTGTTATTTTATGGTCCACCAGGTACTGGAAAAACTACAACTATTATTAATTTAATTAACGCTTATCAAGAGCGTTTAGGTATTAATGGAAAAGGTTTAACAATACATTTAAACGCATCTGATGAAAGAGGAATTGATATTATTCGTAACCAAATTAATCAATTTGTTAATTCAAATTCGCTTTTTAATCAAGGCATGAAATTTGTTATATTGGATGAAGTTGATTATATGACAAAAAATGCTCAACAAGCTTTACGCTATTTACTACAAAATTATTCAAATTCTGTTAGATTTTGTCTTATTTGTAATTATATTAGTCGCATAGATGAAGGGCTACAAAATGAATTTTTGCGTTTACGATTTAATCAATTACCTGAAGCAGATATTATAGCTTTTTTAAGTCATATTTCTAATTCAGAGAATTTAGGAATTAGTATGAAATCATTACAACTAATTCAAAAGCTTTATAAATCAGATATTAGATCAATGATAAACTTTATACAAGCAAATCAAAATATTACTGAAGATCAATTTAATATTATAGATGACAGTGTATGGGATAACTTATATAATCAAATTATTATTACAAAAGTTACTAACAAAGAAGACCTTAAAATTATTATTTATAGCATTACTGAAATCAGTATTAAATACAATATTGACAAAAAAAATATTATTAAGGATTTTTTAAATTATATTATTAGAAGAAATGATTTAGCTAGTAAACTAACACCACAATTTTTTAAATTTGTTGAAAATATTATGCATAGTGAAGATTGTAAAAATACTTATTATATTAACTACTCATTAATTAGTCTTATTGAGCTATTATCTTAAAAAATTATTAATAACTAATAAAATGAATAGACTTATTAGTTATTTTTATTTATTTTTATTTATTTGTTAGTATAATAAGTATTATACATATTCATTCTTACCTGTAACTTCTCTAAGAAGTCATTTGGTGGTGAACATTTTGAAGGATCAAATACATTTTCCTTTAAACTGTATTCGCCTTTATATTCACCTTCATTGTATGTAGGCTCTTTTTTAATAGGAATTATTTTGCTTTGACTATTGCCTAAAGTTCTATTCATTTATATTGTATAACAAAAAAATTTTATAACTCTAATTAAAATAAAAATTGAATTAAATTAATATAAAGAAAGGGCTTAAAGAAATAAATATATTATTATTTAACTTAGATAATAAGATATACATATTAATTTTATTTAAAATGACAAGTATTGATGATGAATGGTCTAACTTTATTTCATCTAATAGTAATACATGTGATTCTGATAGCGATGAAGAAATTGAAGCTAATTGCGATGATGTTGATCTAGTTAATAATTTTAAATTAGACGATTCTATTGAAGCTCCTAAACCTAGCGATATTTATGTTTCAACAAAATCCAAAATTGCTTATTTAAATAAAGCAATTGATTATGTTAATGTATTTTGGAATATTCCAGTTATTCCTTATTCTATGCCTAAAGATGGTGTAATTAAAAAAGTTATTAAACTTACTTCACCTACACCTGAATACTTGGAAGATATTCAAGCTAAACTTAAAAAAGAACTTTATTATCAAGAGCATGTTTTAGTAAGCATTAACAATCCATCTGGTCGTATTAAATTTAAAGATGTTAGAAAAATTACAATTGGTATTGCTAAAAAGGATATTATGACTTATCGTACCAAGGAAAAAAAAGCATTCTCTCATTGCTTTGTTATGATATTACGAATTAAAATAGATAATGAATTTAAGGAATATCATGTAAAGGTATTTAATACAGGTGAAATAGAAATACCTGGTGTTCAAAATGATGCTATTTTTGAAAAAGTATTAGATACAATTATTGCTACTATTCAGCCATACACAACTGATAAATTATCATATAAACAAGTTAATAGTACAATTTTAATTAACTCTAACTTTAATTGTGGATTCTTTATTAATCGTGATGTTCTTTATAATATTATTAAGTTTAAATACAATTTACAGGCAATGTATGATCCTTGTTCATATCCTGGTATACAATGTAAGTTTTATTATAATTACGATTTAGAAGAACAAACCGGCATTCAACCACCAAATAAAACTGATAGCATTATTGAAATGTCATTTATGATTTTTAGAACTGGTAGTGTTCTAATTTCTGGCATGTGTGATGAAGATGTTATATATGGTATTTATGATTTTCTTAAAAATATGTTTATCACTGAATTTAAGCATATTGCCATTGGCTTAAATAATAAAGACAAGGATAAAAAGAAAAAGCGTAAAATTCGTAAAAGAATGATTACCATTAACAATGCGCTTATTAATTCTAATACTCTAAACTTATCGTCTGCTGAAAAAAAAGCCCCACTAGTAGTTTTTGAGGAAGTAGACGAGTTATAAAATGTCTTCAATATCTTCTACGTACATATTTTCACTAATATTTTTTATATAATCTTTATTATTAGAATTATTTAAAAACTTTTCTATTTTGTTAAAAATAATATTATTTACATTATTATTTGTTTTAATATTTAAATTATATAATTTATCATATGTTGTACTAATTAAGTTTAAAAGAATTTGTGATGTTTTAAACTTCAATTTATTAATTTTGTCAAAAATAATAATACTTTGATTATTATTAAAAAAAGCATAATCTATTGTTTTGTTAGTTACTAACAATTTATAAATATTAATAAAAACATCTACTTTTTCTAATAATTCTTTTTCTTTTAAAGTTAATGGCTGAATTTTACGTTTGTACTCATTATTAATTTCAAATATAGTTTTTTTATATACAAACATACTAGCATCTTTACTTGATAACTGAAGAAAACTATTTTGTTCATCTGTTATTTGTTCAGTAAATTCAATAAAAAAGAATATTGCTTTATGGCTATGATATTTTGTTAGTTCAATATTTTTTGTATAAAATAAAACATTTTGAAAAACATGTATAACTGTTTCAAATCCTTTGTTATAAATAAATTCTTCATTTTTTAGCTGTTTTGGTTTCATTTTATTATTAAATGTTTCAATATATTCTTTAATTATGAATACTAGCTTATTTAATATATCTTCTACTTTTAACTTACTGTCAAATGTTTCTTGATAATTATGTACGTTATTTAAATATTGAAGCACATTGTTGTTAGTTTGATTATTATTTTTCATATTAATTTATATTTAATATAGTAATTTATATTTAATATATTAATTTATATTTAATATATTAATTAAACAATTAATTAATTAATATATTAATTTAATTAAATATATATTTAAAATAACTATTTAAAGAAATATATTGTTAATATTTATAAATAAATGTCTGAACAAAAAACTTCTGTTACAGCTTCTACTAGTGCTAATACTTCTGCTTCTACTACTGCTACTGCTGGTGGATATAGATTACCTACTGATTTAACCTTACAACATGCTTGTAAACTAGCTATTGTTGAAGATAAACCTATTTTAATGGATTATTGGACTAATTCTCTTGATAAAAAAGCTTTAATTGGTATTAGAGAAGGTGGTGAGAAATTGTTAGTTAAAAATGAAGAAGAATATACTTCCCCTATTGCTAAATTTTATAAGAGTGGCACTGATTTTATTATTATTACTGAAAATTCTATCTATCTTGTATCTGCTGAAATTCCTACCAGAAAAATTTCTTAAAAGTCACAAGCATAGCTTGCTTTAAAGCTTATCAAAGATAAGAGACCGTTGTTTAACATAGTTAGACTTTAATAAACAAATTTTAATAAAAATATTATATTATCTATTTATAAATGGAAAATATAATACAAAAAGCAAAAGATTCTAAATTAGAAAAAGAAGAAATTAAGCAATTATTAGAATTATATTTATTAATTTCTAAAAACGAACATCATATATTTGACTTAATATATAGATTTCACGATTGTGATAGTTGGGAAGACATTTTTCGTGACTATAATAAAAACTATTTAGAAGACAAGGTAAGAGGCATTGAAATTGCTTTAGAAAATTTAAATAATCAAGATAAAAAAGATAATAGCGATAATAATTCTTAGATACTTAATCCAAAAACTACTGAAGGGCTAGTAGTGTAACCAAAGTTAGCTCTATTATATCTAGCAGAACGTGAATTCCCAGCACTACTAGCTCCATTATTTGCTAAACCATAATAAGTATTTGACGCATATTGAGGTTTAGATAATCCATAAAAAGATTCACCATTACCTCTAGGTGAGTAGGCATTATTGTCTTGCTGAAAAAAACTATTTGTGTAAATACGAGATCCAAGTCTTAGTCCCATTGTTTATATTATATTATTATACTTTTATTTTTTATAATATTAAAAAATATTTAATATTATATTATGAGCCAACGAGGGGATTTGAACCCCTGACCTTTGCATTACAAGTGCAATTCCATAACCACTAGGACACGTCGGCATGTAGAAAATAGTATTTTACTATTCTACATATTATATCAATATTTTATCTTTAAGTTCTTTTTTAAATAAAATACTTATTACTAAATTAACTTAAAGAAATTACTGAATTCCAATACCTAAATATAAATCTCTACAAATATCTAAGGTTAATCCATGCTTATTATATTTACTTTTCTTATTTGTATAATTACGATTTATATTTACTAATTCATTATCAACTAACAAAGATAATAAATCATATTTTACATCTATAATATCTTCTAAACTATTGTTAGTTACAATAATATTTATTTTATTTAATTCAATATATTCAATTAATACTAATCTAACAATATCCTTTTGTAACTTAGATAAACGTTGATAATATTTAATCATTGAAATAAATTCTGTATAAAACTCGATTGATTCAAATTTACATGTAAATTCTAAATTTGAATCTGTTATATCTAACAAATTATTATTACTATTGCTATTATTACTACTATTATTACTTTTAATAAATATACTATTTGTTATACTAGATATACAATCATAATCATTAATTTCTAAAGAGCACATTAATTTTAAAACGATATTTGCTATTTGTAATTTTTATTATTACTACTATATTTTATTATATAATTACAATACTTTTCAATTTTTTTATTTATTAAAGAACTTCTAAAAGTTTTTTAACAGTTTCTTCACTTAGCTTTTCTGGAAATTGAATTTCAAAACAAATAACTAAATTTCCTATATGTGTATCACGTTGTAATCCCATATTTGCTATTACTTTTTTATATCCAGGTGTAATTATACTACCAGCATTATTATTAATTGTATATGACTTACCATTTAAATGTTTTAATTCAAAAGTAAAACCACACAATGCTTCTTTTAATGTAATTTTCTTTTCAAATAGTAAATCTAATCCTTGTCTTTTAAATTGACTTTTATTTTCAACACGAATAAAAATCTTTACATCACCTTTTAATACGTTATTGTTAGTATGAATTACATTTCCTTTATCTTGTAAAACAATTATTTCACCATCATCAATACCTTTAGGTATAGGAATATATAATGTTTCCTTTTCTAGTTGTCTTGTATTATTTTCTAAAATACTTCTTTCAATTTCAATTGGAATTGTTGTACCAGCTAATACTTGCTCAATTGAAATACTTATATTCATTTGAATTGGTTGTGGTTTACTAGGAAAGTTATTAGTTGTAAATATTCTTATACCAGGACCACCTTGGTGAAACTGAAATGTTCCATTTGGCATTCCTCCCATTCCTCCAGCCAAACCTCCCATTCCTCCCATATTCATATTGGGAAAAGGATTAAATAAATTAGCAAATATATTATTTATATCATTCATATTAATGTTATTATGACTAGATCCATTAAATAATGGATTATTTTTTTGCATATCATACATTTGTTTTTTTTCTGGATCTGACAATGTTTCATATGCTTCATTAATTTTTTGAAATTTTGCCTTCGCCTCTTCTTGATTATCCGGATTTTTATCTGGATGCCATTTCATTGATAGTTGACGATATGATTTTTTTATTTCATCAGGAGTAGCAGTCTCACTAATATTTAAAACTTTATAAAAACATTCTGTAGCTGACATTTTTTATTTAATTATTTAATTAATAATTAGAATTAATATTATTTAATGAGATATACTTAAATAATATTTAACGAATATATTTATACTAACAAATTTATAATATGGCTCTTTTTATTAATAAATATCAACCTCTTTATTTTAAAGACTTTGAAGTTGATAATCAAATTCTTTCTATGTTAGAAACTTTAATTGCCATGAATAACCTAAATATTTTATTTATTGGTGATATTGGTTCCGGTAAAACTTCGTTTTTAAATGCCGCTATTCGCGAATATTATAATGGTCTTTCTCCTAGCGAATACGAGTCAAATATTCTTCATATTAATAGCTTAAAAGAACAAGGCATTAATTACTATCGTAATGATGTAAAAATTTTTTGTCAAACCAGTACTGAAGTAAAAGGTAAAAAGAAAATTGTTATTTTAGACGATATTGATTTAATTAATGAACAAAGTCAACAAGTTTTTCGCAATTGTATTGACAAATATAGTCACAATGTTCATTTTATTTGTTCTTGCTCTAATACACAAAAAGTGATTGAAAGTCTTCAGTCTAGACTTTCCTTAATTAAAATTAAGCCACTTAATAGATTTAGCCTTTCTAAAATTATGAATAAAATTAAACGTGCTGAAAAAATTACCATTGAACCTGATGCTAAAGAATTTATTCTAAATATTTGTAATAATACTGCTAAAATTCTTATTAATTATATGGAGAAATTTAAATTATTAAATGAACCTATTACAATTGAATTAGCAAGTAAAGTTTGTACCAATATTAGTTTCTTTTCACTTCAACAATATACACAACATTTATTAAATAATGAACTAATAGATGCTATTAAATTAATTTATAATATTCTTGATAATGGTTATAGTGTAATGGATATTTTAGACAATTATTTTTTATTTATTAAAACTACTGATATGCTTAGTGAAGATAACAAATATGAAATTATTCCATTAATTTGTAAATATATTACTATTTTTCATAATATTCATGAAGACGAAATTGAATTAGCATTATTTACTAACAATTTATATAATATTATTAAAACTAATTAATAAAAATAATTTATTAAGAGTAATAATCTATAATTATATTAGACAACTAACAAATTAAATAAAAAATGGTTTCACAAATTTTTAAGTATAAAATGCCTAATGAAGTATTATTCGAATTTTTAAATAATATTTCTATGAAATATGATAAGTATTTTATTGTTAACTTAGAAGCTTATAAAAAAGGAATGTTTAATAATGATATTAGCAAATTTTATGAAAAAATAAAAGAATACTACTATTTATCTAAACGATTTTACTTAGAAAGAAAAATGAGTTATACTAATTTTACTACTGTTTTACGACAAATATGTAAGTTTAATGATATTCATTATACATCTCAAATTAAATATGATAAGTCTCGTTATGATATTATTTATAATATTTATTTTACTAATTAACTAACAATTTAGTTTAGCGTTTGGGTTGTCTCTAAATTATAAGCTAATTCACAAAATAATGTTTTAGTAAATTCTTCTTGATTTCTAAAACCAACTTCTACACCAAACTTGCTGTTTTTTTGAAAAAACTCATAATTAAAATCTTCATATATTAAAGCATCATTATCTAATAAATTTGAAAATACATAATATGAATAATTTACAAATGAAATATTATAATTATATAAAAATCTAACAAAGTCACTTAAGCTTTTTAAGCTATTATATTTAAAATGATACGTTGACTCATTATGTTTTACATTTTTACCACATAAATAATAATTACTTCTTTCTTTATCGTAATATACATATGATTGACTAACTATCTGACCTAGTCCATCAATTTCTTCCAAATAGAGTATTAACATATTTTATCTTATTCAATATAATATGTTACTTATTATTACGCATTTAAAACTGTTCTCTTTCTAAAACATAGTTTTTTTAAAGCTATGCTTTTCTAAAACGCAGTTTTTTCTAAAGCTATGCTTTTCTAAAACGCAGTTTTGAGAACATTGTTACCTAAATTTTGTGGCATTGGTCCCCATACTGGAGCATCTAATGGTGTGCGCCAAAAACTTATCCATTCTGGCTTTTCATTACCTTTTGGCACTGTTATCAAGTTTTTGTTAGTTGTTAATGGTGCTTCCCAAGCATTTGCTACATCCTTCAAGTTAGCATAACCTTCTTTATTTTGCGAAGCAAAAGTACTGTTGTTATCAGTAGGAACATTAGCTAATACCATATACTTTCCTAAAATAGTATTTGAATCTAGTACCTGATCAGGACTTAGTCTAGCAAACCATTCATACTTTGTTCTATTTAATATTTGTCTAGCTGGTATCCAAATTCCATACATATTTTGGTAAAAATTAATATAACTATTACCTAACAAATCATCTACTAACACTTGTTCATCATCCATTGTTTTTGTTCCTACTTCTTTACCTGGAATAAGTCTAATTGCTTTGTTAGTTACTCTTGTATTTAACCATCTATCAAAATCACCCACAAATTTTGTTTGAGCTGTAAAATCGTGTGACATATGTCTTTCCATAAAACCAATATATTCATCTAAAATTTCACAGCCCTTATTTGCCCCAATAAATGTTGAATCTGGATAGAAATTTGTATGGGTACTTGTAATATTATGACTTACATTTTCACATACAAACATTGTATCTCCTCTAGTTCCATTTTGATACATTGGTAGTAAATCCTTAAAACATAAGAAACTAATTGGAACACTCATACCACCATACATATTAATTAATTTAGCAATTGCTAAATGACGAACATAACAACTAATTGGGTCACTGATTAGCGACATATCTATATTCCATCCTGGTATTAATTTATGAAATGTCTTATCATCAATAATACAAATTGTAAATGATTCATCACAATGATTAATAATACTTTTGACAGTTAAATACAAATATGGTTGATTTAAATCACAATTAGAACGTGAACCAAAACTAGCCCAAGAACGTGAATTATATTCATATGGCACATGAATCCACATAATCGGTTTTTTACTTTTTGCTAAATCTGATTCATTTAATAAGTATTTTTTTATAGCATCATAGTTAGCATATGGTAAATTTCTTAACTGCTTTTCCTGAAATCTTTGATACAATAAACATAAAATTATTAAACTTATAAATAATATAATAAAATTACTAACTAACATTATTACTATATTATATTATTTTATTTTATTTGAATAACTAATACTTTATTTGTTTTAAATCACGCCAAAACATTTCATTACTTGCTCTTGCTTTTTCCATCTGTTGTGCCCATCTATAAGCCACCTCTTGACTATGTAAATTATCCATATTATTTTGATTATGTAACATTCGTTCTGCTTCTGCCTTACTTAAAACCCTTGTCTCTCTTAAAGCACTATCTCTATTTCGACTATATTCGTCTACTGATTTATATGTCTTCATTTTTCTAAAATCATCTTCTGTTACCGGAATAACTGTTTCTGTATATGCTTGCTTTAAATCTGTATATGTATCTGTTGAATAATTATCTACTTGACCATCTAATGATGAACCTCCAAAAAATGTCCCTAGCTTAGTATTTATATTTTGAACTCCTCTATAAACCGCCAACTCTTGCAACTCCTTCTTTTTCTTTTCAAATACTTGATTCATATTTGTTTGTGTTACTTGTTCTGAACTTGTATCATTTAAATCTTCATTTGATTTTAACCAATCACCATATCCATTTTGTAAATCATCATCTACCTTGTATTTATCAAAACGCTCATTAAACCAACTATTAAAATTCTTTGCTTCTTTTAATCCCTTATTATTTTCAAATAAATTATTTAATATTGTTTTGTTACCTTCATTCATTTCACTTATAACTGTTTGATATGTTGTATCTTTTTGACTTTTGTTAGTGCTTTTATTTTGAAACTCATATACTTCAAATAACTTTTTATATGCTGACGAATAAAATATAAAAAACTTTGGATCTAAATGCGACTTATCTGGATGTATTTTTAAAACCACTTTTTTTGCTTCTTTCATTACTTCATCTGATAACACCTTATTTGGATTAATTGAAAACAATTTGTAAATATCCTTTAATTCATAATTTGCTAAATTTAAATCTAACATCTCCATTTGATTATTTAGCATATTTACTTGTGTATTAATTGCTATACCTCTTGCTTCGCCTTTTGCTACGCCTCTCGCTTCGCCTTTTGCTACGCTTAAAAAAGGGTCTTGTTTATAATCATTATTTGATTCATGTATTTTAATTCCTGCCTTTGGACAGCTAGTTGGCGTACATTGACCTAAATTTACCTTCTTCATTATTTATTATTATTATAATAATAATAATTTATTTAAATACTTATTTTAATTATTAATTTATCATTTTTTATTACATTCATGTGGATAACAATGACCATCATCATAATATAATCTATATACAACTGGTACATCTAATCCATAAATGCTACGTAATCCGTGTTGTGTTATTTCTTCATTAATAAATGTATTTAGTGGCATATGATCTGACAATGGAATATCAACTTCGGTTCCATCTTGTCTTTTTAAAAATAATCTTTTAATATCATTTGTTGCCATTTGTAAACTAACAAGTTTATATAATCCTAAACAACTGTCTATTCTATGAATATATAGTAGTTCCATATAACCACAACATTTTGTTAGTTCAAATGTATATATTCTATCCTTAGAATATCTTGTGTATTGTTCTAATAGCTTATCATATTTTTCTTTTGGTTCTACCATAGTTTATAATAAGTATTTAAATATACTTGTATTTAAATAGTTATTTTAATTAAATTATTAACGAAGCATTTGAACAGCTTGTAAATGTAATCCACATCGTCTAAAAAACTTATCTAATTCATTTGGATCCGCACCTGTATGTGAGTCATCAGGAATAAACTGGGTATTACCCTTTTTCCAGCACATTATTGCTGGTATACCATTTACCATACGTTTGCTTTTAAAATAAGCATATAAGTCAAAACATTCATCTACATCAATATCACAACATACTACGTCATCAGGTGAAGTAGCAAAAAATCCGTCAACTGCTGGCTTAATTTTGTGACAAGGTCCGCACCAAGTAGCTCCTAATTTAAGCACTACTAGTCCTGGATTATTTTGTAAAAGGTTTAAAAAAACATTGCGATCAGCTATTTCAGAAATTACTGTTTTCTTTGTCATACTATTTGTCTAAATATATTATTAATAATATAGTATAATAATTAATATATTATTAATTAACGCATTATTTACTATTCTTTTTGCTCTTATCTATTACAGTGTTTTTCATAATATTTTTCATTATTTTTTCATAATTTGCCTGTTGCTCTTCTTCTGTTGCCCCTGACACCGAGTTATTTAATATTTTCATAAACATATCATTCTGTTTTGAATGATAGTTTGACCAATTTGGGTTTTTCTTTTGCCACGCACTTATATTATTAAAATTCTTTCTTGCCACTTCTTTAATAAATAATAGTAACAAAGGTTTTTCATCTTTTTCTTCTACCCATTCTTCATCTGGGTTTTTTACATATATATGTTCTCGCTTTAAATCTGTGCAATGAAATGGTAACTCATGTTCTTCCAAATTTTTAAAACCTCTCATTATAATTCTGCTTATACCTTCTACATATCCTAGATGCGCAGTTGCTTCTAATTCCTCAACAGTAGGTTGTAAATAATCTAGAAACTGATTTACAGTCATCGCATTTTTACAAGTTTCATTTAAATATACTTGTAAATTAAACTGTGTATAGTTATTATTATTATTTACATTACCGTTAACAATATTGTTAGTTGTAGCACATTGTTGCTTCATAAATTCCATCATTTGTTGAAACATCTCCATTTGATTATCTAAACTTTGTTTTTGATAATCCTGATTTTGTTTAATTAACTCAGGGACTAGTGCTGTTTCAGTTGGTTGTATTTTATTTTGTGCTAATAATTTTTCTTCTAATGGTATTAACATCTGTTTAATCATTTCTTCAATATTATTTGGTTTTTCTTCTATTATTTCTAAACATATTTTACTATGTTTCCATAGCCCAGCACGTGTTTTATAATTTTTATTACAATTTTTACATATGATTGAGCAACTTTCTTGTTTACAAATGTCACCATTTGTTAACTTTTTATGTTTAGATGTTAAAATATGTTTATCATAACTACTTTTTTTACTTGTAGTATAGTCACAAATTTCACAACAATATTTTTGAGCAACTTTTGGGCAACTTATTGTTTCCATTTTGTATACATATAGTAAACAAAAAAGTTTCCTAAATATAATTTTATTAAAAAAATCCATTTTTTATAAAAAAATTATCGTCACATTTTTTTTAACAAAAATTTGAAAATTAGAGCATTATGGTCTAAAACCCATTTTTTAGACCCCTTTTTTCAAAACTTTTTTGCAAAATTGAATTTTGGACATTTTTAAAATGTCCAATTTTCAAAACCAAACACTTTTATAACCCCGTTTTTTTGTTATTTTTTAAAAATAAGAAAAAATACAAAATTTATTTTTATTTTTAAAACCATATATAATAACAATTTATTTTGTATTTTTCTTAGAATTTGCTAGGATACGTTCTCTCCAAAATCGTGAATAATGTTTTTCTTCATTTTCTAATATATGTAATTTTGTTTGAATAATTTTATCTGGTGTTTCTGAGTAGAAGATATTATTTAGCTTATATCCTTTCTTAACTGGTATTTTTTTAAGTTTATCAATACATAGTGCACATGGCTTACTATTTTGTAAAACATTCATTTTTGTAACTCTAATTACCAATATGTTAATTGGTATAGGATTTTTTTTATTATGATTTGATTTTAACTTATTTAAAGCATCAGCTTCAGCATGTACACCAGCTTTATCATCAGTTCCCATACTATTATAACCATAACTAAGTATATTGCATCTCTTAAGGTTAGCGATCTTTCCCTTTAAATATACACGCTACATGATTAAAGTGGCCACACATGCAGGAACTAACAGACAACTTGCCAGACTCATAGTCGGCAACATTTGAGCCAATAGGCAAACAAAATCGGCGAGAATACATATCAGTCAATATAAAGTCCATTTTTCAAATGTAGTAGAAACAAAGTAACTAGTAGTTAATATATTAAATATAAAGTATTGTCTTTATATTGCTTTTATTTATTATAAAAAATATAATTCAATTTTTTTATAATACTTATTTGTCATTATCATCATCTTCTTCTTTTTCTTCCAATTTAGCCTTTTTAATATTTTCTTCTCTTTCTTTTTTTCTTACATCTTTAACAGCATTTAACTTTGCGTCATTTTTAGCAATATCCTCCTCGGAATAAGCAAATGTCTTTTCTCTTGAAAACTTAGTTTTTTGATATTTATCGCCACCTTTTCCCATTTTATTATTTATTATTTGTATAGTTAGTTATATTATATTAGTAAGTTGTCTTTAAGTAGTTTTAATATATTTATTTTTCTAATGTACCATTATATAAATCTTCAATAATTAAATCTTTATTTACTTCAAATGATTCAAGTATATGTGATTTTTTACTTACAATCATTTTTTTTATAGTATAATATTTTATATTAGTAAATCTATCATCAATATTAATAATATGTAATGGACCTTCATATTGTAAAAATGGTGATGATTTAATAGCTTCTTCTACTGCTTTTATAAAATTACTATCAAATCTATTAAACTTATATAAACTATTTTTGTAAGGAATATAAAGATTATTATTATCATTTTTAATTTCATCATTAGTAATATTTTCATCAACAATTTCTCCAAAGTGTTCTACTAGTTTCATAACTCTATTAAACTCACCCTTTTCTTTTACAAAACAAATAACTGCTTTCATAGTATAGTAATAAATTAATATAATGTATAGTATAAACTAGTATATTTATATTAATATTTATTAAATTAATATAAATTAAATCATTTTTTTATTTTATTTATTTGTTACGCAAAATGTGTAAATTATCAGAAATATATTGTTCTAGCTCTCCAATATTAATATGTTCCATTTCTACATGTGATTCCCAAAAATACTTACAATAAGCCCATTGAAACTCATAATCTAATCTATACCATTCTGATTTGTCTTCCAACAATTTATTATATAAAGCAGGCGGTAGCAAAGTTAAACTGTTTCTAGGCAAAACATAGCATAACTGAACTAATTGTGATACAGGTTTAGCTGGCTGAATAGGGACAAAGGTTGTTTCAAATACAGGAATAAAATTAAGTAAATCTGAAAGTAATGGAGGATAATTATAGTTGTAAGTCCAACGCCAATCTGGGCAGCCATTTGTATAATATTTCATTGTCCACTCTAATCCAGACAAGTAATTAATACATACCTGCTTTATTCTATCGGCATCTAATTTTTTCATTTTAAAAAGTGAACTGTAATACCTATGTTGCCAACATGGTCTATATGGGTTAATAAACTGTTCTACTTCTCTGTCATTACTAGGCATATTATCAAATGCTTGCCATTTTTCGTCTGGTGTATTAGATGGTGGGTTTTTATTTTCTCTTCTATATCGAAGCTTATGTTCATTTGTAATATACTCTTCTTCTAATTGCGCCAAATGTGCTACCAATTTTCTAACATTTGCCCATATAATTGTTTTACCGTCTGTTAAATATTCTGTAGGCTTAATAGTAGCCTTGTAAGCATTCATCATCTTATCAACACCGCCAGTGCGAATATTAATTGCTGGAAAATGTGGCAAAAAATCGTTGCCTAAAAAAAAGCACATAAAAATATAATCATAAATTTTATTTCTGCTAATAATAGGATCTACTACTATTGTGTCATTTGCTTCTTTTTCTTTAGAAAATGAAATATGTTTTTGAATAGCATCGCTTAAAGAAGGAATATCTAAAATATATTGTTCATTAGGTTCTAAATTAGAATCAATTGACTTAATAAATTCTGGTGTTTCACGGAACAAGTAGATTTGTGGACAAATTGGTAAATGATTAATTGACAACATAATAAGGTCGGCATCCAAGCCATAGATTACAGTTGTTTCTTTGCTGTGAATACGTGGATTGTCGCGAATATATTCAAAAATTTTATGCTCACCTTCGCCGGCAATATCGCTACCAGAATACATTACAACTGGTTTAATGTGTATGGTGGATAAGGAAGTAAGGTGACTAGCAAAGTGTTGCGAAATGCGGTCATTTAGTTCCTTCATAAATGAAGTACCAGGTGTAATTGAAGTTGTTGACCACGCACTGGGCTTAGTATCATTATAAATTTGTTTGCGCATATTGTCAATATACCAAGACTTGTAACGGCGAGCACGTTGTTGCTCTAATTTGGCAACAGGAGCTACACCATCAAAGGCAATAATTACCTTACTTTGTGGCTGAATAATAGCAATATATTCTTCAATTTTTACAATTGTTTGCTTAATAATTGTGGTGGCAATACTTTCTGTTAATACATCAAATTTTAACTTATTATATGTATCATATACAATTGAATTACAATCCAAATATAAATTGTCTACTTTAAATTTTGTATTATTTTGATTTAACTTTTTTATTATACTTTGGTGATTCTTTACAATGTAACTGAAATACGAGGGGATTCCCATTTTGTTACGATATATGGTGTATATAATATTACTTATTAATAATATTATATTTTTTACTTCTAATATGTTTTAATATATTATTTATTCATTATCACTATTACCATCACTATCACCATCACTATCTATATAAAATTCTGAAGAATATAAATTACTATCACGATCATAATCACCTTTATTTTCTTTTTTCATTCTTTTTTCAATTAGATCACTAAATGACTTGGCATATAAAGTAAACATAGGCATATCATTATCATAACTATCATCTAAATCAACCCAAACAGAACCCCATATTTCACCTTGTTTAAGATATACATATTTATCTTTACTACTACAAAGATCGTGACCAGCTTTATTTAAACTACTTGAACCTATATTAAAACCATTATATTCTTTATCACATTCAGGGGAATTTTTTAAATAGTCAGTATGAAAAATTTGATCATCAAAATTTTCAATGACTGATGGTGAATCATTAAATATTAATAATTCACGAGATACTTTTGTAAAATAGTCGTACATATCAGGTGGTAATTCTAATCCTATATCCGTTAAGTATTTTATTTGTTCTTTTATTTCATCCTCAGTAAAAGGTGGCAATAGTGGTGTTAGTTGAGCAATTAATAAATCAATATAAATAAATAAGAATGTATTTGGTTCATTAAAAAAATCATAAGTATCATTAGCATAATCATTCATATCAAAATCATCATCATCATAATTATCATCAAATTTTTTATATTCTTCTTTTAGCTCTTCAATTGTAGTCATTGATTTTAATTTATCTAAATAGGTAATATCTAAATCATAATTTTCTAAGGCAGTTTTAATTTTTTTTATATATTTCTCAGTTTCAATGTCAGTACACGACATTAACTTTTTTTTCTTTTCAATATAATGCTCTTTAACTGTATGCCAAAAAATATCATCTCTAATCATTTTTAATTTTATTAAATTTGTTAGTTAATTAATATATTAAAATGGCTTTAATACAATTTTATATTAAATATTAAATATTTAATATTAAGTAATAATGGCTGGTAGTTTTACACCTTTGCACATTTAAAACGCCGAGTTTTATATATGCTTTATAAATAATTCTTTCTCTTTCTTGTTCTATTTGATGGATTTTTAATAAACTTTTCAGTTCTGTTATAAGTTCCTTTAATTAT